>MDSX01030849.1_pt1 | contig 21127 bp, 18 predicted proteins | sample 811141 | NCBI WGS metagenome assembly MDSX01 (sample SAMN05326642, study PRJNA326480) | marine metagenome | isolation source: seawater | place: Atlantic Ocean: South East | collected 2010 | reverse complement strand
TTTTTATACATTTTTTATTCCTCCGCTGGCATTACCCAGATCAGGTCTATGGGTCGTTACTTTCGTAACCTCTCAGCAAGAGCTCCCCGATTCAGAGGAATGGTAGAATAGTATTCAATATTTCGTATTAATCATCAGATTTCATGAAAGGATAATCCCATTCTTGTGGTATATCTAAAGTTCTCTTTACTGAACGAGGGCTAATCCATCGAAGTAAATTCAGGGGACCACCTGCCTTGTCATTAGTTCCACTTGCCCTAGCACCACCAAATGGTTGCTGAGCAACTACTGCACCTGTTGGTTTATCATTAATGTAGAAGTTTCCTGCTGTGAACCTCAGTACATTGAATGCCTTTTGAATATCTGACTCCTCATTGGCAAAAATAGACCCCGTAAGTGCATAAGGAGAAGATTTATCGCAAATATCTAAGACTTCATCGAACTTATCATCATCATATACAAAAACAGTCAATACAGGACCGAATATTTCCTCAACCATAGTTTCAGAATCGGGATCTTCAGTTACTATTATTGTCGGTTCAATGAACCAGCCGATTGAATTATCATAATTTCCACCTACTATTACTTCAGATGACTCATTACCCTTAGCTCTGTCAATATATCCTGCAATCTTGTCAAATGATCTTTTATCAATTACTGCGGTCATAAAATTAGTGAAATCTCTAGCATCTCCCATCTTTATTTTTTTAACTTCAGTACACAAATCTTCAGAAATTGAATTCCAAACTGACTTAGGAACATATGCTCGACTTGCAGCAGAACATTTCTGACCTTGGTACTCAAATGAACCTCTAAGTAATGCTACAAGTAAACCTCTATGATCGCAATTTGGATGCGCTACAACGAAATCTTTACCTCCTGTTTCGCCAACAATCCTTGGATAAGAACGAAGATTTGGTAGAGCGAGACCTATTTCTTGCCAGAGTCCTTGGAAAGTTCCTGTAGAGCCAGTGAAATGTAAACCAGCAAAGTCAGGATTTGACAGAGCCACCTCAGTAATCTCAGCGCCTGAACCAGGAAGGAAATTTATTACTCCATCAGGCAATCCTGCTTCCATCATTAACTGCATTAAAATATAGTTAGAAAAATACGAATTTCTACTAGGTTTCCAAATTGAAGTACAACCTACTATTGCTGGAGCACTGGGTAGATTCGCTGCAATACTTGAGAAATTAAATGGAGTGATGGAGAGTACAAAGCCTTCTAAGGGTCTAATTTCGGTAGTATTTACAACACCAGGGGGTGAAACTAATGGTTGTAATTCATCATGAAAGCCACGAGCATAATGGCAATTAAAACGCCAAAAATCAATTAATTCACAAGCGGCATCAATTTCTGCTTGATATACAGTCTTAGATTGATTGAGCATCGTTGAAGCATTAACTTTCATTCTCCATTCACCTGCCAATAAATCAGCACATCTTTCAAAAATCGCACATCTTTCATTCAAACCTATATCAATCCAAGACTTTTGTGCATCGACTGCTGCTTTACAAGCTGCCTCCATCTCATCCTTACCTGCTAGGTGGACTTTAGCAATTACATGACTATGATTATGAGGTATTACTTGAGTAGTAGTTGTTCCAGTAAATACTTCTTTACCATTAATTATGCAAGGTATTTCTAGTACCTCATTCATCTGACGATCGAGTTCAGTTTGAATATCGATTCTCTCTTGACTACCTGGGAAATATCCAAGTATTGGTTCATTAACAGGATGGTTCATACCACGATGCTATTGCATAATGCATTTTATCATTGCTAAAAGAAAAACTGGAAGTTTATTCAGCCCCACTCATTAGGGTCATCTTTCTTCGCTTTTTTCCATTCTTTATAGCATGACTTGCAAAGAGTTACTCTACGCGAATTCCCGAGTAAACCATCTTCACCCCAAACGTCTGCTGCTCTATCAAACGCTAATTTCCTTCCACCTATTTTCTTATCTGCCCAATTATTACAATTAGCAACATCACAGCGAACTTCTCCAGAGTATTCTTCTTTGATTTTTTCAGTAGGACCTTTTGCATCAGAAGCCTCTTTCTGCTTCTTCTTAGCTCTGGATTTGAATCCCATGGTGCCTTGGAGATGAACTTCAAATTAGAACGTTGCCTCTTCAGAAGGTACATCAAATGGTCCATTGACCTTAGCAATTGAAGCCTTTCGGTCAGGACCAACCCCTACACTTACAACTGGAATTCCAGATAAATGTTCGATTCTTTCTACAATATGGCGTACTTTCTCGGGCATGGCATCATATCCTATACGATTGGAACGTGAATTTTCAGCCATGGATATCCATTCATCATCTGAAAGAGCCGGGAAACCTTCATGTGTTTCATAAATTGGTTTACAGCGTGCAACTTCTTCAGAAGTTGTAGGAAAATATTTGATTATTTCTCCATCAAAATCATACCCAATACATATTTTAATTTCATCTAAACCTCCAAGTACATCAAGCTTAGTCACTACGAGTCCAGTATATCCATTGAATCTATGAGCATCTAGTAAAGCTACCATATCTAACCAACCAGTTCTACGAGGTCTCCCAGTAGTTGTCCCGAATTCATGCCCAACTTGAGCCATATGTTGTCCTGGTCCATCATCTAGTGACAATTCAGAAGGGAATGGTCCATTGCCAACTCTAGTAGTATATGCCTTAGTAATTCCAAAACATTGGTCTACATGCCCTGGATGAATTCCTGCACCATGTGTTGCATTAGCACGACTGGTGACTGAAGATGTAACAAATGGATATGTTCCCTGATCGATATCAAGCATAGCCCCTTGAGCGCCTTCAAGTAATATTTGTTCACCGTTTTGTAATGCTGAATCAATCATCAACCCAGTGGGTCTAATTGTATTTGGATATCTATCGAGAATCCATTGCAAGTCTGATTTAAGTGCATCTGCCTCTATTTTTTGAGAGACTCCTACTGAATCTAATTGTTTATTCATCCTGCTTGTAATAGACAGTATCTTTGCTGAATCAGAAATAATACCAGAGATATCACAGAATCGAATACCTACTCTTTCTATTCGATCTCTATAGGCTGGTCCTATCCCTCTACCTGTCGTTCCAACTATCTTATCAGCAGAATCATATAACCTATGGTATGGTAGAATAACAGATGCTCTTTCACTGATGAAAAGCCTATTTCCTTCAGGTCTCTCCTTAGTAAGGGAAAACCATCTTTCTAGTTCTTCTTCGAGTACCCATGGGTCAATAACCATGCCATCACCTAGAACCAAATTACAATCCATAGAGGTGACTCCTGAAGGAATTTGATGTAACTTTAGAGTAGTATCACCTAGAACAATTGTATGACCTGCATTATTTCCTCCTTGAAATCGAACTGCCCATGTAGAATCAGGGGCTAATTGGTCAATTGCCTTACCTTTTCCTTCGTCTCCCCATTGGGCCCCTAATACAATATTCGCTGGCACAGATGATTCGGCTAAGCCGAAGGCGAATGAATAGTTCGGTCTGTAAATCTTGAAAACAGTAGTGATATTTAGATGAAATACCTAGCAAAGCGATTATGAAGGGTGGGCAGTTCCGTGTGACTATATGGCTCAACGTCACAGTGTAGCAGAAGCTCGTCTTCTCAAGAAGTGGATATGCATGAAGTGCTCTGCAACACATCGTGGATCTAAGCCTCGTGCATGTCGTAAGTGTGGATATACAAATCTAAGATTGAAGGCTGTAGAACGTCGAAGTACTTGATTTAGTTCCACTGAATTATATGTTTTTTCATCTATTAGATGGACATTTATGATTGATGAGAAGATATTACTCATCTTAGTTACGTCTTACTTCTGTGAGGAGTGTCTCTAAAGCAGTTTGAATCTGCAAACATAGAGGACCGAAATGTAGTGGTAAATTAGCATCATTAAATATATCATCAAGGGTCGATGCAGTCATTCCAAGTCTTAAATCCATTTCTTTATCTTTATTTAAAAGCCATTTATCTATAGATTCTTTAGCTGAAGAGCGGATGTTTCTAGGGACTTGTGAATCATCAAGTTGACCTAATACTGATGCAATCTGTTCGATGCGAGATTCAATGTCAGACATGTTATCACTGAGCCTTCGACAAAAGTCATGTCCTTAAGCACATCCCTAAATCATAGTAGACTTTTCATTAGATTAGGCTTCCCAAGTAGCCCAAGGCATATCGGTATTAGATACTCCAATACCCTTACCATTAGGCCCTAATGCAATTAATCCAACAGAATATTCTGGAGAAATCAAAGTATCGATTCCCCATTTCATTGATTCTTCAAGTGGAGTACTTTTATCTCGTATTCTTTCATATACTCTATTACTCAAAAGTGCCCTTGTTATTGCCTCCCCTATACCTGTTGCTGCAACTGCAAGACAATCTTCTGCCCAGAAACCAGATCCAGGTAGTGGTACATCGCCAACTCTTCCAGGTGGACGATAACTACAGCCACCTGTACTTGTAGCAACTACAATCATTCCAGTACTATCTCTAGCAATTACACCAACGGTATCGCCGGTAATTTCAGCATTTTTATCTCCGATCTGCCCTTCAGGAGATCTACCCTCTACTTTAGCGCTGATATGACCCCTTTGATCTGCCCATAATCTAGCCCCTACTGAAGTTAAACCATTTATCTCCTCATCAAGTAAATCTGCTGCAACCCTAATAGGGTTTGGCGTATCTTCCATTGCTATTACAAAACCTACCCTACCATCACCAATCTGTATTGACGCATCGGTTAGTACTGAACCATCAGTACGAATCACACTACCCGTTCCTGCATTGAATACAGGATCATCTTCTAGGACCACACAGGCTTCTATTGCTGCTTCTAGAGCGCTTCCACCCGATGATAGGATAGTTGCTGCTTTCTGTACCGCTATCTCAAGATTTTTTTGACGTTTAGGACCTGGACCAGCACCACCGTGGGCAATGACAGCAGGAACTATGACTCTCATCAGAGTTACTCACCTAATGGATTGCCTTGAGAATCAGTACTAAATTTAATTTTCAATTGAAGTAATATTGCTAACACAAAAACAAAACCTGCCACTATGAAGCATGTATGGTAAGTCCATAAACCAACTCCCTCGACTGTCAAAGACCAAATGTAAGCAGCTAGAAGTGGGCCAATTATTCTAGCTAATGCACCATACCCTTCTTGAGCCCCCATTATTGCTCCTAACTCATAACCTGCATTATTACTTTCAAATGTCAATAATGATGATTGAGTTGGTGAAAATAATGCATTACCTATGGCTAATGCAGCAGAGCTAACGAAAACAAGCCAAATCATATTTGATGGGACATAGGGCAAGCTAGCAATCCCTAAACCAGCTAATAAAGTCCCAAATATCATTAAGCTTTTCATACTGAACCTATCAGTTAATTTACCAATTAGACCGCCTTGAACAATTACTCCCAACAAACCAATAAATGCAAATATCCATCCATTTTGCATTTCATTCAAGCCTAAACCACCATTCTCTATCTCCATAGCAGTAAATAGAATAAATGTACCATGCATCATGCTAAAGCCAAACATAAATAGAGAATTAGCTAAAATTAAAATAGATATATTAGGTAGTTTCATTACTTTGATAATATTCGAAAATACCTCACTAAATTTTGTAAAAGGAGATTCTGTAGAGATAAAACTAGACTCAATTTTCAGGCTTTCTGGTAATCTAGTTAAGGCTAGCGAAAGAGAAATTAATGAAAGCATACTAGAAAATATACAGGGTAAAAAATAGGGATGATCGATCCAAAATAATGTTTCAAATGGACCTCCAAAAGTCGTTGCAGGATCTGACAAAATACCTCCAATAAACGGACCAATCATGAAACCAAGGCCGAAAGCAGCTCCAATCATACCCATTCTACGAGATATCATATTGGGCTCACTAATATCTCCAATATATGCTCTAGCAACAGCAATATTCCCATTACCGGCACCTGCTAAGAATCTAGCAATTATCGCCATAGTTATACTTTCAGAAAGACCGAAAACTATGAAGAATATTGAATTAGAAATTAAGCCGAAAATTATTATTGGTCTACGGCCATGTCTGTCGCTTAATGCACCTAGAATTGGAGTAAAGATAAACTGTGCAATTGAGTAACATGATATTACAACACCTACCCACAAATCTCTTTTTCCAATATCAACAATTCCTTCAGCTGAAGCAAGATCTTGTATGAAATAGGTTAGAAATGGAATTACTAATGTGAATCCTAACATATCAATGAAAACTACAAGAAATAAGATTCCCATAGAGGATGCCCTGTTCGCATCGTCCTCCATAAACTAAGACCGTAATGATAGAATACTTAGTATTGAGTATATCATTATGCAGATGGTTGAGAATCTCCACTATTGGAAATTGTATCTATAACCAATGCTAATCTCTCTACTAAGGTTACTTTTTCTTCAGACCCTACGAGTGCATGCTTGAGAACCTCATCTAAAGAATCTACAGGAATTACAGTCACCATAGATTCATATTTCTCATCAATAAGTACATCTTGCATATTAGAGCGAGGAATGATTATTGTCTCTATACCTGATTTTGCAGCAGCCTCGATTTTAGCAGAAACACCTCCAATCGGAAGAACCTCTCCTCGTATCGACAACGAACCAGTCATCGCAAGATTTTGCTCGATTGGCACCCCTTCAAACGCACTGATAATCGCAGTTGCCATAGTAATTGAGGCGCTATCTCCATCTACATTATGAGTCCCAGGGAATTGTACATGAACATCAAAATCCTTGATATCATTACCAGTTAATTTCTTGACCACAGCACTAATATTTGTTACTGATTCTTTTGCTAAATCAGAAAGTCCTCCTGTTGCAATAACTTGGCCTGATCTGCCATGAGCAGCGGTAACCATCGCTTCAACAGGCAGAACAACACCTGAATAGTCAGAAAGACCAGAATCAGCCCCTAAAACAGCTAAACCATTGACTCTTCCGATTCTATTACCTTTGTTGACAATCATTGAATAATCTGCTTGACGTTCAAGATATCTATCTGCAACTTGTTGTTCTAAAGGTTTAGCTATTGCTCTGGCGCGGATTACATGAGATGCAGTTGTCAAATCTGCATTTTCTTCTACCGCTAAATCCCCTGCAATTCTAACCAGTCCTCCTAATTCACGAAGCCTTAGAGATAAACGTCCTCTACGACCACTGCGTCTTTGAGCTTCTTTGAGAATTAATCCTATTGACTCGATATCAAAGTGAGGAATCGGTTTACCAGATGTTTTCTTTCTCTCATTCATTACCTCTTGCGAAACAAATCTAACTAAACGACGACGATTACGTTCTGTGTCTGGCATGTCTGTATTTACATATACTTCATATCCGTAACCTCTAATTCTACTTCTGAGAGCAGGATGCATATTTTGTATACTGTCAAGATTACCTGCAGCGATTAATATGAAATCAGTAGGTACTGGCTCTGATTTAGTAAGAGCACCGGATGACCTTTCTGAACGACCAGATATAGAAAGGGCTTTTTCTTGCATAGCAACTAACAATGCTTGTTGTTCCTCCATTCTAAGCATTCTAATTTCATCGATATAAAGAACTCCTTTGTTCGCTCTGTGTACCGCACCAGGCTCAACTCTCTCATGAGCAGGCGTTGCTAAGTCTGCACCAGATTGGAAAGGATCGTGTCTAACATCCCCCAGTAGCGCACCAGCTAAAGTACCAGTAGCGTCGATAAATGGAGGTTCTTCATTTCGTTCATGTTTGACAAGAAGTTTAGGAATATTACCTTCATCACCTGCAGTCAGTCTACCTCTTAGAAAGAAATAACCAAAAATTAATAAAAATGAGCCAAAAATTAATGTTAGTATTTCTCCACTAGAAAGTGTAGCAAGTACTAGAGCAGCGCCAACAATTAGAACAATGAATAGTAAAGTACGATTGGTCCTCTCTCTCTGCTGCCTAATCAATGCTTTTCGTTCTGAAATAATTCTTGAACCGCGACCAGCAGGTACAGTTCTAACCTTTGGTTCATTTTCATCATCTTGATTACGATAAACAAGAATATCCTCTAATTGTTCTTTAGGTAAAAATTCAGTCATAGAACGTGCTAGCATCGACTTGCCCGTACCTGGTTCACCGACCATGATTACATGCCTTCTTTGCTCAGCAGCCTTACGTACAACAATAGATGCTGCTTCTTGTCCAATTACTTGATCTACAAGTTTTGTTGGAATAGGTACATCTGCAGTAGACTCGAATTTCACACCTTTAATCCATTCTTCAACAGGTATTTTACAGATAGGATCTTTGTCCACTGCTACGCCAAATGCTGCACCGTCTTCCCACGTTTCAAGAGGGTTCTTTTCAACATCTAACTCTTGTTCATCGTCTAACAAACGCATCCCTCGGGAATAGTCGTGTAAGTCTGACCTTCTTGAAGGTGCGTCATAGAAGCATTTGCAAAAAACCTTACTTTATGCGTCGAAGATACTCTTCTCCATAGTAATGCCATTGCTCCATAGACCAGCCATCAGGTAAGCCTTCAGGAGGTAATTTCGCCGTTAAAGGAGGAGGGGGGGGAGCTACTCTATTCAATTTACTGGAATTATTGATAGATTGTGAGGTAAAAGATTTAGGAGACGGTTTATCATAGGTATCATATACACTTAGTGACTGTTTCTTTCTTCTCAATGCCACATTTACTGATAGAACTAGAGAAATTATTAGTAATAATATTACACCCATTATTCCTGAAATCATAAATACACTAAAACCAGAATTAGACTCATTGATATTTTCTGATTGATCATCATCAATAATGACTGCAGGCAATGTCGCATAAAATTTCAAAGTTTCATCTGTAACTCTATCCATTCCATCTTCATCTACTGCCCTTACTGTGAAAGTCATATAGTCTCCAATACCCAATCCTTCACCACCAATATGATTTACGATAAATGGTCCTAAATTATGTGAAATACCTGAGGTATGGCAAATTCCAGTCACTGTATTACAAATACTCCAGAATACTGATATCTCTGAGAGTGTTATGTCACCCACATTAGTAATTTCTACCGATGGATTTGTGTAATAATCAGTAGTATCGAGAGATATAGTCAAATCACCTAAAGCACCATTTTTCCAAACCAATGGTAATTCATCAACTACATTCACCAAAATAATTGAAGAAGTCACATCACCATACCTATCCTCTGCAATTACAGAAACAGTTTGGACCCCTGGTTCCTGCCAAGACATAGATAGAATCCCTGTAATTGGGTTCCATTGAGTTGATCCTGTTACATCATTACTAACTACCACCCATATCTCATCATCTGAATTATCTACATCTGTAATTCTCTCAGATAACAGAATATTAGATATATCACCCGTTTGTAATGTAATATCCTCGATTCCAGATAAATCGATTCTTGGAGCATCATTGACATTTAATATGTGGAATGTCACAATAGTATCTGAATATTTGATACCATCACTCGCCCTAATTGTTATGTCGACTATTCCAAATTGATCGTCATCAAGAGATACTAACGACAGAGAATGTCCATTGAGATTTGCTTCAACAAGAGTTCCATCTGAGATGTCTAAAATAGACAATGAAAGACCCGCTACAGGAACCGAATTTCCAGCATTATCAGTATCAGAGAGATAATTAGTGAAAGTAATACTACCATAACCTCCTTCATCAAATGATTGAGTGTTGATAGGAGACCATCGTGGAGCTCCATTTTCAATCACGTTAAATAAAATTAAACCAGAATTGGTATCATCACCATCATTCACATTAAAGTAAATTCCCTGAGGTAATGGATTACCGTGACTATCTCTCATTACCTGTGAAAAACGTACAGTTATTTCGAGGTTCATTGGATCCCATGAGATAAATTCAGTATCATCGCTAGTGATTTCGAGCAAGTGAAGAGGTGTCTCTGCGTCATTAATCAAACCGATTATAGAAATGGCTTCATTAGAATCAACTTTAACAGTTGGCATACCTGCATATTCATTACTACTACTAGAGTAAATGATTGGTACGGAGTTCTGTAATAAAAATGCATCATTAGAATGGAGCCATTCACTATTTTGCCCTCCTGCATCAGTCCACATTACCCTAAGATCATATGTACCTACTTCAGAATTTAACTCAGTATTAATTGAATACTGATACCTGGAATTACCACCATTACCTATGATCACTGGACCTTCAATCCAAGTATCATCCCATGACTCTAACCCTGACTCTGAGTACTGCAAAGTAGGGTACATTGTATTCATTGTATCGACCAGATCATTAGCAATAGCACTGACTTCAAATTGTACAGTACTACCTCTGTTTACATTTGGAGAGGATATTGCAGTTGGCGGACTTGGAACAGGAGGTAGATCATGTAATCCAGAGACATCAGCATAATTATTACTTGCAATTCTATCTCCATCAAGATTACTTAATCTCGCTCGGAATACTGAAGTTCCTGATGGTTGCATTGTAATAGAAGATGTATCAAAATTAACTGACACTTCTTGTGTTGCTCCAGGAGCGAAATTACTGTTAATTGAGTCGCCACCTAAATACATCTCATCTAAACCGTCTAAGTAGTAAATATCGATACTTCCTCCGTCAGAATATGCATCAACACCGTTATTCTGTAAAGTAGATCTTAATACTAAATTATCACCCTGAATAAAACCAGGATTACCCTCTACTATGAAATCTGAAATTCCTACATCAACTAATGGAGCCATATCTAAATCAATAGCGGCATAGAAATTATTGTAAGATGTATGAGGACCATCCATTAAAGCTATGACTGGCCAAAAATTCTCATATTGCGTATTACCATCAGCTGCACGGACTACACTAAGTGACTCATCCCAAGAAAGTTCAGAAGGATTATTCGGAGACAAAATTACTTGTTCAAAACCATTATTATTAGTATTCAGTAACCAAGATCTGAAAACATGATGAGGCTTATATCCATCATCATAGTTCTCCGCACCGGAATGCTCAGTAACTGCAGCATAAACATATACAGAAACTGAAGGAAGCGGACCTAAATACGTGATTGACAAATCTGTTGTAACGGTGTCACCTGCAGAATTTAGAGAGGTTGAAAGTTCCATACTGAAGTCTGAGGATGAAGGTGCCATGCAACCGCCAGAGGTATAGTCACTATCATAGAAATTTGTCCCTCCAGCGCCAACTTTGTAACAACTACCAGTTTGCTCATCGGCAAAAGAAAATGTAGGATATCCAGAAGACGCTGCCATCACATGATCTCTTCTTGAACTAGAACTGCCGATAGCGTCATCCGGCCATCCTGTACTAGAACCTTGGAAGAAAGATACATATGTGAAATCATCAGGGTTGGATGTTTTAAGATTATTCAGAGATGGAGACGCACTACTCATGCAGGGTCCACACCAATGAGCACCAACATACTCACCAAATACAGAATGACCGGGGCTTGAGGCAAAAAGAGGAGCTGCTTCCATCTCTAGTTCATTATTTTGAGAATCAATTTTTTCACATTCAATTAGACCGACTTGAGACATAGTTAACATCAAGAATACCAGCGCCAAAGCCGTTACTGAAGAGGTCAATCTAATCGATAACATTATTCAAGCGCTTTACTATTTTGGTATAATCTTAACTATTTAATGCTAGGCGAAATAACGACCCTACAGGTCCGATTAGTCCACGAATGACTTGAAACAGTAGAGCCTTCGCGGACCAATTAATGGTTGGAGTCAAAGATTCAGAATGGGTTGCCCTCAGAGAGGATGATGGCAGAGCATATTTACTACAAAAAAAACCAGGGGAAATTAAAATAAAAGGACTTGGGAGATTTGATGCTAATCAACTGCTGGATGGTTTTTCGATAGGAGATAGAATTAAAGTTGGACAAAAATCACTCACCATAGTCAATGCTGCTTTACCTGAGGCGAGACGTAATATGTTTAGGCGCGCACAAACAATCGGAATAAAAGACTCAGGATTTCTACTTTCTTGGATGGGGATTGGAGTAGGTAGTCGTGTTTTAGAAGGAGGTCATGGATCCGCTGGTATTGCTATGCATTTAGCTAATGTTTTAGGAGAAAAAGGAACTCTCATTTCTGTAGAAATACGAGAAGAGCATGCACAAGTAGGGAAACAAAATATGGACAGATTGAAGGAAATTTTACCAGAATTTCCAGATTGGCATTTATTAGTCGGAGACTTAGCAGATGTGGAGGAAAAAGTAGAATCAATTTGCGGAAATATTGATGCAGCAATCATAGACGTGGCAGAGCCATGGACCGTAGTAAATTCGATAATTCCAACTCTTAGAATGGGAGGTAGGATTGCCTGCTACTGCCCTACTACTTCACAATTAGAAAAGTCATGGAATACATGTGAAGAAGCTGGATTGGAGATAGAATGGGCCGGGGAAATGATAGAACGAAAGTGGAGCAAAGCGAGCAAAGGTGGTGTTAGACCAGGGAATCAACCAATGGGTCATACAGCATTTTTAATTATTGCAGCTAAAATTGCATCTGAGGAAGAAGAATAGATTTGATTCATAACCAAGTAATCATCCGCGGCAATCATGCGAGACAGTAGCAAGTGGAAACCCACATCCTATCGGACACACACAATAGGACAAATCGTAAGTAATGGTTCAACATTAGTTGATGCTGAAGTAAGTATAGCAGGATACGCAGAAACAATACGCGGTAGAGGCGCTATTTGCTTCCTAATGTTAAGAGATGGAACTGGACATATCCAGGCATTTTTGAAGAAAGATAATATGAATCCTGAAATCTTTGATTTGATACAGTCTGCAACTAGAGAATCGACAATTCAGGTAACTGGTAAAGTGGCACAAAAGAGACCGCCGAAAGTAGCAGAAGGAGAACCATTACCTCCAGCTGAATATGAAGTAAATGTAACCGCCGGAGAAATTCTTGCTAATGCCGCAACACCACTTCCAGTTGGAGTGATAGATGAAGTTAAAATCGGGCTAGATATTAGATTGGATAATCGTCATTTAGATTTACGAAGATCACATGTAAATGCTATGTTCCAATTAAGAAGTAAAGTATTGCAATATGGTAGAGAACACCTCATAGGAGAGGGATTTATGGAAATGAATAGTCCTAAAATAATTGCTAGTGCATCAGAAGGAGGAACTAATTTATTCCCTATGATGTATTTCGATACCCCTGCATTTCTTAGTCAATCACCTCAACTTTACAAACAATTAGCAGTCCTTGGAGGGCTTGAAAGAGTCTTTGAGATAGGACCAGCATTTAGGGCAGAAAAACACGACACATATCGTCATTTGAATGAGTTTATCTCATTTGACATAGAAGGTGCTTGGATGAATGATGAAGATGTCATGGGAGTTCAAGAGCGTATGATTCATCATATTTGGTCATCTATTTCTGAAAATGATTTACATTTAATTGACATAATTAATATGTACAAGGTTAGCCAAGGAGAAAATACGATTACTGTTGAAATTCCTCAATTACCATTTCCAAGAATACCATATTGTGAAGCTATCGAAATAGTCAAATCAGGAGGAGGAGATATAGAATGGGGAGATGATATAGAAAGCCATCATTGCGATTTGATAGCTGCAAAATATCCAGGGTTTCATTTTCTGCCTCGATGGCCTATGTCAATGAAACCATTCTATATTTATCACGATAAAAATGAGAAAAGTGATACTGGAGGTCAATTAAGTCGTGGTTTTGATTTAAATTATGGCCGCGATGAAATGACAAGTGGTGGACAAAGAGAACATAGAGTAGACATGTTAGAACAAAATCTTAGAGATATGAACCTTAATCCTGATGATTTCAAATTCTACACTGATGGGTTCCGTTATGGTGCGCCGCCTCATGCAGGTTGGGGATTAGGAGTTGCTCGACTTCTTATGGTACTCACTGGCGCAGGAAATGTTAGAGAAGTAGTATTATTCCCTAGAGATAGGACTAGAGTGACACCATAAATTAAAACTGATTAATATGCTTCCACAATTAAAATTTTTTCTTGATATAATTGAGGCATCTGGTGATGATTTTGGAATTCCAATTAAAGGTATAATTTCTAAAATAAAGAGAACTCTTTTTGCTGCTTTCATCCTAGCAGTATTAGGTGGAATAGGTTTAGGGTATTTGATTTTCGTAGTTATTCTTTAAGAAAAATTTGAAAATACTTCACCGAAAAGAACGGGTATCAGAAACCCCTGCGGTAACTGAGAATTATGGTTAAGCCGACCTTTGCGTATTTACTTCTAAAGGAACATCCCTATGGTAGAGAGATGTTAAAACAATTGATTTCTGAAGGATTTATTCCATCTATTATCATCACTGAAGATTCTAAAATTGCAGACGAAGAAAGAGAAAAATTTCTAAAAAGAATTGAGGGAAATCCTATTGCTCCTGAAATAAATGAACAATTGGAAAAAATTTCTGCTAATGGATATAATGTCAAAAATATAGAAGTTCCAATCCATAATTCACAAGAAGTTATGCCATACCTGAAGGATTTAGATTTAGATCTGATAGTTTTTGGAGGAACAAGAATCATTCGTGGAGAAATATTAGATTATCCTAAACACGGAGTAGTCAATAGTCACCCGGGATTATTACCAGAATGTAGAGGTTCGGCTTCACCCGCTTGGAGCGTATATCATGATATTCCAATTGGATCGACCACTCATTTCTGCGATAATGGAGTTGACACTGGACATCTCCTGATTAGGAGAGAAGTACCAGTAAAAAGAGGTATGAAATATGAAGACCTTTGTTATGAGACTCTTGTTTTAGCGGGAATTTTGATGAAGGAAGCATTGATGGCTTATGAAGAAGGTAGGTGGGACGAAATGCGTCGACCTCAGGGGGAGAGCCCAAACCCAACTTTCCGTAATGCTCCTGATGAAATATTAGAAGTAGTCTATCAAAAATTATCTGAGGAAACTTATGCGCATTATGTAAACTAGGTGTGAAAAATGAAAAACTTACTAAATACAAAATTCCCATATGCAGATAACGTCCTTAAGGGAAAAACAGCGCTTGTTTGTGGCGCATCGAAAGGTATTGGAAAAGCAACTGCTCTGATGTTAGCTAGAGCGGGAGCGAAAGTAATAATTTGTGCAAGATCTTCAGAAGAATTGGAAAAATTATCACAAGAAATGCATGGCGAGAATCATATTGTTTTAACTTTAAATCTAGAAGATATATCTATGGTAGAATCTAAAATTACAAATTTAGTACGTCAACAACCAATCCATATACTTGTCAATAATTCAGGAGGTCCACCAGGTGGGCCACTTCTATCTAATACCGTAGATGAATTTGAAGGACCATTCAAAAGACATCTACATGCTGCCCATACAATTACTCGAATTCTTACTCCTGTAATGGAGAAAGAAAAGTATGGGAGGATTGTCAATATTATTTCTACATCAGTCAGAGAACCGATAGATAATATTGGATTATCAAATACCCTTAGAGGAGCCATGGGGTCGTGGGCTAAATCGCTATCTCGTGAATTAAATCCTTGTATCACTATAAATAACATACTTCCAGGTTTCACAGATACAGACAGATTGGGTTCACTTGCAGGTTCTATTTCTAGTAGAACTGGCGATTCTGTAGAACAAGTTCAAGAAAAATGGATGAATTCGGTACCTATTCAACGGCTGATTGACCCGTTAGAAACTGGAGCAGCTGTAACATGGCTTTGTCTCCCAAGTAGTGGAGCAGTTAGAGGAATTAGTCTGGCTGTAGACGGTGGAAGAATGCGATCAATTTGAGAGTGATTTATAGTGTTATTCGATATTTTCTTCTCAATTTCTCAAACACCAGATACATCTGGCTACATACCTTCAGAAAATGAAATGTTCTCAAATTTTCTTGACCAAGTAGAGTTAGCTGATGAATTAGGATTTGGAGTAGGTTGGGTAGCTCAAGCCCATCTATCTACCGAAATTCAAAAAATAAATACTAAACCTGTGGTTCCTCATTACCCTGGCGAAGTTGGTTTATGCACCGACTTCTTCCAAATAGCGCAAAAAATGTTTTCAAGAACTAAGAGGATGGATGTAGGTAGTGCAGTACTATCTATTTTGGCTTCAGGAGGACCCATAGCAATTGCAGAACGAGTAGGGTCATTCATAGCATTACATGGTATGATGGAAGAAGAAAAAAGACGTTTACATATAGGTTTCTCTGCCGGAAGATTTGAGTTCATGGCTAGGCCATATGGAATTGTTCCTAGGAATAAAATAGAGGAAGCAGCATGGCCAGCACTTAGAGGTCAGATATTTGCAGAAGCATCAGAAATATTTCTAAGATTACTAAATGGAGAAGTTATATCTTCTGAAATGATTAGAGATACGATTCTAACGAGACAAAATTTCCGCTCAGATGAGGATTGGCAAAAGGTACAACAAGCATCAATGAAATATAATAACAGTAATGAATTACCAGAAATAATTGAGATTCCTCATCGGTATAACTTCGAAGAAATTAAAACAATACCTCAGGAATGGAGAAGAGAATTACTTAATTTAGTACTCGGTAGCCATGATCCAAAATTACAAATTGAAGTTAATAAATGGAGACCAGTGCAGGTATTTAATCTGAGTATTACACCTCCACATGTCATTGAAGCAACGCATGATAGAATGAGTGAATATTACCACAAAGATGGTGGAGAATGGAATAGAAGTATGATGCCTCGCACAATTATGGTATTTGTTAACAATGAAGAAGGTTTGACCTCTGAAGAGCAGAGTGTAGCCGCTCAAAAAGAAGCAAAGGCTGCTCTTTCCACTTATTGGAGTGCTTTGGAGGGGACAATAGACCCTGCGAAAGTAGAGAGAGCTAGCGACAATGCAGTTATTGGAAATGTGGAAGAAGTTGCAGAACAAATTACAGAGAGGTTTCATAGTAGTGACACATTAATGTGCTGGTTTGACTTTTTCAATCATGATAGTGAAAGAGTAAAGCGCGATATGACTGCATTCATGACAAAAGTAGTACCAATCATAGAGGAGGAGAATTAAATGAATAATAAAAAACAAATTACACCATCATCAGTCTCACCTGGCAGACCTGGTTCTGCTGTATTCCCAACTAATCCATTAGGAGAAAAACATGAGGGTATTGCTACAGGGAGAGATGTCGAATGGGAACCTTTAGTTGATTTTAGAAGAATGGATATTTCAGAGAATACTATCCATGGAGCTGTTGCTTGGGCCCATGGAAGTGAAATTGTTCATTCATTCGGAGGAAATGTTCTAGTTTATGGCAGGTCAATGATGAAACCTCTAATGATGAAGGCCTTTGCAAAAGTATTGGATGATGAACTAAATTGGAAACAAAAAGCAATTTCATGTTCATCTCATAATGGTGATACTGAGCATGTAGCGGCTGCACAATCGATACTAACTGAATCAGAATGGGGACTTATGCAATGTCCTTTAGATGTTCCACTGATTCAATTTGGAAGACAGGTTAGAAGGCCGAGAAGATGGTTTCACACATGTTCAGGAGAACACGCTGCATTGTTGAAAGGTTTACGAAAAATGGGAATGAATAGAGCCGGCTACACGCTACCAAGTTCACCATGGTTTCCTATGTTTTTAGATGTTCTAAGAGATTACATGAATAAACCAGATTGGCAGCCACTTAGAGTTGCTAAGGATGGTTGCGGTCTTCCTACAGTATCCAACACTGTTGACGAACTTGCAGTAATGTTCGCAGGTCTTGCAACTAACAAAGATGAGGATTGGATATGGGAAGCGATGAATAAAAGTCCTGACCTAATAGGTGGCTTCAACCGTTTAGATTCTACCTGCTTGAAGGCAGGAGATGGAAAATTGATAGCTAAAGAAGGAGCTGATGGATTACTTGGATTATCGATAGAACATCCAGATTGGCCTAAAGGACTGGGTATAGTCATAAAAATCGCTCATGGTTGGAATTCACAAGCAACATGGTATGTGGCAAGAGCAGTTTTAGGAGTATTAGGTATAGAATTAAGAAATCCTTATCCTCTACATAGACAGAAAGCATTTATCGTTCCAGGAATAGTTCCAGAAAAATATCAAGATGCCCTGGAAAAAGTAGTAACATGGGATGAATGGGATCCTGATCAAGATAGATTTAATTTAGATTGGAATGAATACTCAGCAGGTACTACTCGAAAAAATCCATTTTCTAATGAAGGCGGTTTGGAGGGATAGATTGAGACTCCAAAATTACATATCAGGTTTATTTTCAGAGCCAGATTCTGAAGAATGGATGGAAAATTATTCACCAGCAACTGGGAAAAAAATTGGTTATGTACCTAAATCACAGAAAAGTGATGTAGATAGAGCAGTAAGAGCAGCCAAAGATGCATTGCCATATTGGTCGTCCTTGACTAATTTTCAAAGAGCAGATTGGTTAGATAAAATTGCAGATAATTTAGAATCGAAGTATGAAAATATTGCTCATTTAGAGAGTAAAGATACGGGTAAACCTATATCATTAGCAAGAGAAGTTGATGCCTATCGTTCGGTTAAAAATTTTAGATTTTTTGCAGAAATGATTAGGGGCTTAGAAGAGGAAAGTTTCGAAATGGAGGATGCTAGTAATAGAGTAATCTACAAACCAGTTGGAGTCGGTGCTCTTATCACTCCATGGAATTTACCACTCTACTTACTTTCTTGGAAAGTGGCTCCTGCAATAGGGATGGGGAATACGGTAATTTGTAAACCAAGTGAATTGACACCAATGACTGCAGATTTATTGATGAAATCAATAGATGAAGTAGGGTTGCCAAAAGGAGTGATTAATCTGATTCATGGGGATGGAGTGGGAGCAGGTGCACCGTTAGTATCTCATGAAGATGTAGACCTTGTCTCATTTACTGGAGGAACTTCAACAGGAGCGAACGTTGCTCAATCAGCAGCTGCATCGTTCAAAAAATTAAGCCTAGAATTAGGCGGAAAAAATGCAAGTATTGTCTTTGATGACTGTGATTTAGAAAAAACAGTCTCCGGTGTTGTTAGATCAGGTTTCTTGAATCAAGGACAGGTGTGTCTTTGTGGAAGTAGGATACTTGTACAAGAAAATGTATATGATGAATTTGTGCAAAGATTTGTTAATGAGGTTGAAGGTATGAAAATTGGTGATCCATCTAATGAAGATACAAAATTAGGTGCGCTAATATCTCCTGAACACTTATCTAAAGTTGAAGAATATATACAAATTGCCAAAGAAGAAGGCGGTACTATTCTCACAGGAGGATACCCGTGCTTACCAAAAGAATTCGAGAATGGAAATTGGATAGCACCAACAGTGATTGCGGATTTAGAAGTATCATCACGCTGTTCCACAGAGGAGATATTTGGACCAGTTGTTACAATTCATAAATTCGCCTATGAAGAAGAGGCAATTAAAATTGCAAATAATACAAGATATGGGTTAGCAGGTAGTATATGGACTACTGACTTAGAAAAAGGAAATAGAGTTGCGGAATCAATTCACACAGGAATGATATGGATAAATACCTGGCTTCATAGAGATTTAAGAGTCCCATTCGGAGGAGTCAAAGACTCAGGAGTAGGGAGAGAGGGTGGAAGATGGAGCCTAGGATTTTTTTCAGAAACAATGAATATTTGTACGAAATATGATTAATTAACGGCGATTTTTCCGTCCTTTTCCTCTTTTTGTTTTACCGGATTTGGAGTCCCAATTTCTTCCTGGTTTATTAGACCAAGAACTTGTATCGAAATCTGGATAATTACTCTTTTCTAATTTTTTCCTCAAACCTCTAGGTAATTCTTGAATTGATTGGACATCAAGTTTTACTCCAATATCTTGCTCAAGTCTACGTATGCCTTCACCCCCAGGCCCAATAATCGACCCAATTGCAGAGTCATCAACATAGATAGCAGCCGAAGAATCTGTGAGAAATTTTGCATGTTTCACGGTGATACCTGTAAGTCTTGTGGCCTCTCTTTTAAGCTCTTCAGATGCTAAATTCCAAGCTGGGCTGCCTCCATCTTCACCCATACCACTTACAGGGACCACTGCAATTTCTGAGCCAAAAGCGAACATTTCATGAGTCAGACGATTTGAAGGGAATTCTCTAATCTCAATTACAGGACGGCTTAAATCAGATTCCATACCTGTGGGGGCTCTAACAACCATTTTTAGTTCTAAAACTTGATTTATCTTACCTTTTTCAATATGAATTACAGTGTCTAAAACTTGAGATATCAAACCAAGTTCTACTTTCCCTACAAGCCTCTGAATAGCCTGGAGACCACTGTTTGCATGAGTTACTCCCAGAAGACCGACCCCTGCTAAGCGCACATCCCCAAATATTTCGAAATCTCTAGCTCGACGAACCTCATCGAATATAACAAAATCAGGTCTTAGGAGAAAAATTATCTCTGCAGTCTTTTCTAAGTCTCCCTCTAAAGGTGCATATTGAGTTACTCGTTGAGGTACTTGTAAGTCCCTAGGAGATTCCATTGTCTTTACCATGGCGCCCATTTCAGAGTCAAGATAAGATGCAATAGCTTGTGCAAAGGTAGTTTTTCCAGAACCAGGTTTGCCAACTACAAATATTCCTCTATGATGATTCGAAATTCTACTTATTAATTCTTGATTTAATTCATAATCAGATAGTTGTAAATTTGCTACTGGTCTAACTACAGTTATTTCCCAAGCATCAGAAAAAGGAGGCCAAGCACAGCTAACTCTTAAATCTCCAATTTGCATTACTTTGCAACCATCCCTTTCAATCTCTATAAAACAATCTGAACGAGCTGAATTCTGATCAATTATTAACGATAAATCTTCTGAAAGAGCCTCTAAAGAGGGTTTGTCCCATATTTCACCCTCAAGTTCATTTAAGCTGAGAGATGAGATATGCCCACTCTTGACTCTGGGTTTACATTCAGCCTTCAAGAAAACTGTAGATACTGAATCATCTAACAATAATTGTTCAAGAGTCTCAGGTAAAAGAGGATGTTCACCAAACGATGCCATATACCTAAGATAGGCTTCTTAGATTTCATGTTTGTCTTAATAT
>MDSX01032120.1_pt1 | contig 21135 bp, 13 predicted proteins | sample 811141 | NCBI WGS metagenome assembly MDSX01 (sample SAMN05326642, study PRJNA326480) | marine metagenome | isolation source: seawater | place: Atlantic Ocean: South East | collected 2010 | reverse complement strand
TGCAGCTTTCACGGCGACCTGAGTCGCGCAGGTCCCGTCAGCCTTCCCCCAGTCATTCGTCCATATCGTGTCGTCCAAGCCCACATTGTAGTCGATGCAGCTCAAGGCGCAGACTTGATTCAAAGAACACCTGCCGAACAACAAATCTTACGTGTCGGAACGGAATGCACGTGACTAATGCTACACATGGTGGCGGGCGTTGGAGTGGACGCGCACAATGCAAGGACTAACAGCTTCACGGGTAAAGCCGCGAGCATGGGTACTCCTTTCGGCCTCCTCCCAAGCCGTATGTACATCACGTGCGGCGAAAAAAAGTGTGTCGACGCATCGGTCGCACCACATGTGTTCCTGACACACAAGTCGGCTTGCTGCTCGCTTGGGCCGTGAAGATCGGCAGCGGCAGGCAGCGGTATACAGCGTACGAGAGGCTGCCGCTCGCCGTAGGGTCGAAGCATGGGATCGCACTAGTTTATCCCCGTTGCGGGTGCGCGCGCGTTGCGGGGCGGACCCGCGGATGTCGCGGAGCGCAAAATCCTAAATAGAAATATATATTTTACTTTTTCCCCGAATGCGCTCAGCGACCAGGAACAATTGGCACCTGCTAAATGCACATCGTGGACCTTGCACGGGCTGGAGAACTCTCGCTTGTCGAGCAGGCCTTGCACAAAGGTGAAGGCGTTAACTCGCGCTGCTTCAGGAATGGGTCCACGCCGTTGATAGCGGCTGCTGCACAAGGGCACCTGCCGCTTGTGAAGCTGCTGCTCGATGCAAATGCAGACGTCAATGCGATCAACCATGATCTGGCAACGGCGCTCATTGCTGCGTCACCGACGGATCACAAAGATGTGGTACAGCTTCTTGTCGAGAGCGACGCGCAGCTCAACTTAGTCAATGTCACAGGTAACGCTGCTTTTGACGAGGCCTGCAATGCTCATCAGGACGGTGTGGCTCGGTACTTGCATGCGCAGGGCGCAACTTCTCCCTCGCGACAGTGGACCGTGCTCCCAACATCATCAGAATCACCTCGCTCGTGCTCTTTGCCACACAGCTCGACTGCCGTTGCTGTGTGCCGCATACTCGGAAACGACTTGCCCTTCCTGCACTCCGATGCGCAAACTGAGACAAACACGCGATTTATTCTCGAGCACGCAGAGATTCCTGGAAATGTATTCCAGCTGTTCTTCCTGAACCGCATTGCCAATCCAATAAAACTGGCGAATCTCAAGTCCCTGCTCGATCGGCATGGTCAGCACTGGGTGGAGATACCCTTCTGCGCCTCAGATTTCGAATCTCTTGGGAAGCTTGACGACAGACTCTTTGCTGCTTTCGACGATCTGCTCGCCGCACCTATCGCAAACCGATACTGCCGGTCTATGAACAGCCTGTGGCGCCAGTTAGCCTTCGGACTTTTACCGTTCAATTTGTATCTGGTCAACAACAATGGAGCGAGAAATTTCGCGATTCAATGGTGTAGAAGACACACAAGCTGTGAGTGGATATTCATACTCGATGGTAATTGCTTCTTCAGCAGCGTTCAGTGGAGTGAATTATTCCATGGGATGAATTCGGAGGCGGCCTACATTCTCGTCCCGATGTTGCTAATCGAGAAAAACGATCAGATATATTCAAACCGTAATTCGTTTGCACAGCGTGCAGTGGAGCCGCAGGTGGCCTTCCACCGTCACCGCGCGCATACGCACTTTCACGAGGGCATTCCCTACGGCTTCGGCCCGAAGGCGGAATTGCTGCAGGTAATCACGGATCGAAAATGCAACGATCAAATCTGGAGTCGTTACGACTCCCACCACAGAATCATGGGCATTCAGCGCCCAGCAGTGCAGGTGGGCTTCGAAATCCTCTCCTCGGTTTACCGATTAGCTCCAGGCGCTGCAGCTTACGACTTCGACTGCGGTAACGACATTCTACGTCTCGCTGGCCTCATTGATTTGGTTCAAGATCTTCAAGGAATCGACAGACTCCACAGTGGAGCACGCTTCGCATCAGCGTGTGCTGGCTCCAGGTCCAGCGCGTAAGCTCGTTGTCTCTCGATACTTGGGTTGAGGCAGCAAGGGGTGTGGCGATGGGTACAGTTAGGGACAGAGTCCTAGCGAGAAACCTATTGGACTACCGCTCCGCAGAGTGTTAGAACTCAAGCTAATACGTAAAGCGGCAGAGCGAGCTCGCCTAAAATAGTAGTCGTATGTTGAGCCGCACTGTATGTTGAGCGCATTGCCGGCGAGAATGCCGGGAATCTCTGTGCAAACTCAATAGTACCCGTAAGCACGCTCTTTCACGAGCGTGAGCGAAAACCACTTCATGAGGTAGCCGAGCCATGCGCCTGAATACCGCCATAAGCCGTCTGCGGTGAACATCCGGCCGTACCGCGAATTCGGCCACGATGACCTCGTGAGTGCGGGTGCGAGGAAGGAGTTAACGGAGGTTGAGTCGTGGCTCGTTGCGAGCGGAGCGTGGTACGCACCGCTTGGGATTAGGACGGCATCGCCGGCAGCTAATTTGATGTGGTAGAAGGGCTCCTTGGCTGCCTGTGGGCACTTCGCGCGCGTCTCGCTTGACCAGACTGCCTTCCCGTTGAACGCGGGATAGTGGTTCCCGTCGATGCGGCACGTGCTCTCGGCCGGGAAAACGACAATCTCTTTGCTTCCACGGACCTGGGAGAGGATGTTGTCCATCTCATCAAAGTGCAGTCCACCGCTGGACCAGCCGACCCACACAAAGTTGAAGACGTAGCTCCAGGGCGAGGTGACAGAGAAAGCAGGTGACACCAGTGCGATATCCTTCGCGTTGAGCACTCCGTATTCGACTGGTGAGGGGCACAGCCCTTGGAAGCTCACATCAGTTTCCGTGTGCCCATGGGTCCTGAACAGGCGCGAGGTAAACACCTTCAGTGGTAGCGAGGGTCGCCCGAGGACAAGTTGCCTCTCACTAGCATTCATTGTGCCTCCGAAAGTTGCGCTGTCAACGGAGAATGAGTGCGCCACAAGGCGCAGCAGCGTTTCTCCGCGGATGCTCCTCAGGAATCGGAGTGATGCAAGCACCGATGCCTGAAGAGCTCGGCCCGTGCGAAGGACACAGACCTTGGAGTCAAAAAGTGTGGGACCAAGGGCTGCCAAATCCGTGATCTCGGTGGGCTTCAGTTCGTTGGGTATCGGTGCGCCGGACGGAAGTTGTGCTATTTGATCCCGTGCGTAGTGCGGTTCGATGAGGAAGCTGCTGTAGCGAGGCTGCTTGCTGCGCTCAGCAGTTAGCCAAGTCGCTCTCACTCCGAGTGTGCGCGTTGAGGCCGTATCACTAAGTGTGATCGTGTCGCTAAAGCAGAGCGGCGACCCCAGTCTCTTTCTTCTGTCGTCGCACTGGACAGAGAAAGTGCTGGGTCTGCGCGCGTTTGTGCTCGGCCAGCCGTTGTCATCAATGCCCAGGTGCGCCCCACGTATCAGACAAAAGACGCGGACGTGCGCACCATTGCAAAGGCCCCCCTCAACAGGTGCCAACAGCAGTCGCATTGCGACGCCAGTGTTGTCATATACTTTGCATCGGACGAATGGAATCACGCTTGGATTCAGGCCAGGGTGGATGTGTCGACGTGTGTGCTTGTGGCAGAGGCAAATGTGGGTGTTTGAAGATATGTCCATTCAGACTTCCGTGCTACCAATGAACCAAAAAAATCGTATTCTTGTCAGAGGCGGCACGCGCGACGGCGAATGGCCGCGGGACTCTCCCAGATCTGTCCCAGTACTCCAGCCACACCACAAACCCAGCGACTCGAAGGATGAATGGGTCAGTTAAGTTAGAATGATCCACTCCGATGCATGGAACACGTGCTCGCCTAGGAACACCCGCCACACACTAGGAGCACGCTGGGTATCATAGGATGACTGTACCCGGTGACGCGGTGTCCGGCGAGCTTTTCACGACTTATTTCTATGTTGTTGGTCGGGGGTATATAGGGGCAGCCGCGCGGCTACAAGGGCGCACGCTTCGCCGCGCGCGCCCACGGTCTGTTTAGGCTTTTTAGCCTTAGCGCGTCGCCGCCGCGACTGCCGGCTGGGCTGCTGCCTCGTGGCGCGGGCTTAAGAGTTAATTTTTTTTGTTACCGCCGTATGCGGGGCCTCTGCCGCCTCGCCTCCCTCTCCCGATCCCAATCGTTCACGCTGACGGTGCTCGCCCGCTCCTACCCGCCCCTCACCGACAAGCCGCAGCGGCCGCTACCCTTTGTCCTCAGCAAGCCGCTCTGTGCGCTGGCCCGCTGCCACCCCGCTGCACTCCTGTGGCTCCTGACGCTCAAAACGCTGCAGTACACGTCACAAATTGTTGAGCCCGTTCTCATCGCCGTGCTGGCTGTGGCCTTGGGCACCTACGAGGCCTCGGTGACGCAGGTGGCCGCCGTCTACCTCGGCTTCAAGGCGGCGGCGCTCGCAGTGCAGTGCGCCGCTGACTGGAATCAATTTGGCGCGATGCCCGTCCGAGTGAACAAGTCCGTGGGCACATGGGCGGTCGACCGCCTGATGGCTGCGCCGATCGCCCTCATGCGCGTTGGCAAGCTGCAGAGCATCGCTGCAGGCGCTGATACGTCCCACCTCGCAATGGCATGCATCACTGCCTTCCAGATCGCGGCGATTCTAGCCCGCATCGTCGCATCGGCCGCGCTCCAGATCACAATGGTGGGGATTGAGGGATGGGGCGCAGGCGTCGGCGTCGTGCTGCTCGGGTTATTGCTCCAGGACGGGCTGCGGCGCCTCGTTCGGAGGCTCGCGCTGCGGGCGCAGGCCAGCGAGGACGCCACAACGAGCGCGCTTGTCGGCATTTGCAATGACCTCAGGCTCTACAAGCTGCAAGGCTGGGAGGCGCAGGGACAGCGCGCTTTCTTCTCCAGGCGCGTGATGCAGGCACGCACCATCGTGCGGCAGAACACATTTGAGACGCTGATGCCAATCGCCAGCCAAATGGTCGCATTTGGCTCCCCGGTCGTCGCGCTCCTTGTGGGGCAGGCGGCGTCCGGCGCGTGGCCCTCGCCCGCCAATGCCTGGGCGTACTGGTTCCTTGCGATGCAGAACCTTGACATGTTCAACCAACTCGCCGGCGCGTCGGGGCTTTGGGCAAAGATCTCAGCGAGCCTGCGGCGCGTTGTTGTCTTCTCGAGCAGCCCGCTCTTCCAGACCGTGGCGAACGCCCGCGCAGCGCAGGGCGACGCGGAGCTTCGCCTGGCCGGTGCTGAGTACGCCTACACGACCGCGGCGGGCCCCGCCACCGCGCTGTGGGCGCCGTCGCTCCGCGTCCCCGCCGGCGCCCTCGCGCTCATCGTTGGGCCAACGGGTGGCGGAAAGACGAGCCTCCTGCTGGCGCTCTGCGGCGAGCTCGCGCGGTCGCCAGCCGTTGATCCACCGGCTGACTCGACGGCGACTGGCCGGCAGGGCCTCAAGGCTTACTGCGCGCAGCGACCCGTCCTCTTCCTCGGGACGGTTCGTGACAACATCGTCTTCGGGCGCTCGTACGACGCGGTTGCGTACCAGAGCGCCATCGCCGCGTGCGGCTTGGACGTCGACCTGCGCCTCCTTGCAGACTCGGACAGTACCACCGTAGGGAGTGCGGGCGGCAGCCTCTCTGGGGGGCAGCAGATGCGCGTTGCGCTGGCGCGAGGCGTGTACGCCCTGCTCCTCGCGGCGGACATGCGCGACTGCCTGTTTGTCGCGGACAACCCACTCGCGGCGCTCGACGCCAAGGTTGCGGACGAGCTGTGGGTGCGGCTCACGCGAGCGCTGAGTAGGGCCACGCTCGTGCTGAGCACGAGCGATGCACTGCTCGAGGCGCGTGCCGAGGTGACAATGGTCGTCACGGTGTGCGCTGGACGGCTGGAGGTCCGGGACATTGGGGCGGGGCGCGGACTACTGGCGTCATCCACCTCCAAGAGCGCGACCACCGCTCCGCTTCCCACCACCCCTGGCCATGTTGTCTCGCAACGCCGGCGCACGGCCATCCTGAACCCGAGCGGGACAGAGGCAGCGGTCCCGCTCGCGGGCCTCTTTTCGGAGGCCAAGCGCGATGCTGGCAGCGGCGTGCGGCAGCTCGCTCGGCTGCTCGGCGTGCGCTTTGTCGCTGCACTGCTCGCCAGCTTCTCGGCCGCCAAGGGCGCCATCCTGGTCACGAATATGGCGGCCGCCGCCTTTGTCGGCGATTCCGCCTCCGCGGCATCGCCGAACACCGATGGCGGATCGCGAGCGCTGCCTGCGTCATTGCGTCTTGGGGCGACTCTAATGGGCGCGCTTGCAGCGTCCTGCACGATTGCCCTCATGCAAAGCGTCCTCATCGCTGTGCATGGGTCACGCATTGTGACCCGCGTGTCGGTTGCGAGCCTGCGCGCTGTGCTGCACGCGCCCGTCAGCACGACGGGCAAGATTGGCAGTGGCGAGGTGACCGCGCGGCTCTCGGGAGGGCTGCGGCATCTGAACACGCTCATGCAGGTCCTCAACGGCTTCTTCGACCAATTTTTCCTCCTCGCCTCGGCGCTCCTCTACGTCCTCCCTGCGTTCCCGCACAGTCTGCTCCCTGTGGGCGCTGGGATGGCGGCACTTGCAATGGCGGCCTTCCTTGTCCACGCGCGCCTTGCACTCCCCACTTCAAAGCTCCTCGGCAGGTGCCGCGCCCAGGCGCAGCCGCTCGTCCACCAGGTGCTCTTTCAGACGGCGAACGGCCTCGCCGAGATTCGTGCCTTTGAGGCGCAGGCCGAGATGCGCCGGCGCTTTGCGGACGTGCAGCGGCGCGCGCTGGTGAGCAGCGAGGCTAACCAGCTGTGGACCTTTGTTGTACTCCTTGGGGGGTGCCAGTTCATATCCTGGGTGTACGCAGTCGCGGCCATCGGTGTGATGGTAGCGTGCAGCCGCGCCAGCTGCTTTGAGGAAAGTGGGATGGGCACGAGCGCACCTGGCTTCATTCTGATCGGAGTTCGGTCGCTTGGAGACTTTTCGAAGACGCTTGTCGCGCAGTTTGTCCCCGTCGAGAACGCGGCCATCGCCCTTGAGCGCGCCCTCGAGTTTACCCACGGCCTACCGCAGGAGGCGCCGCACTCCCGCGCCGCAGACGCCGCGCTGCCGCCGGGCTGGCCCGCGGGCGCGGCGCTGGTATTCACCAACCTCTCGCTGCGGTACGCGCCCGAGTTGCCACCGTCACTCGTCGCGATGTCGCTCGCCGTGCGCGCGGGCGAGCGTGTCGGCATCGTTGGGCGCAGCGGCGCTGGCAAGTCGACGGTGCTCGCAGCGCTGCTGCGGCTCGTCGAGGGCGAGAGCGGCTGCATCCGCCTCGCTGGCATCGACGTCACAATGGTGGGGCTTGGCACGCTGCGGCGGCGCGCGGCTGTTGTCGGCCAGGAGCCCGCGTTCTGCGACGGCTCGCTTCGCCTCAACCTCGACGCTGACGGCACGCGTACCGACGACGAGCTGTGGGAGCTGCTCGCGGCGTGCCGGCTCGATGCGGTCGTGCGCGTGCTCCCAGAACTGCTTGGCACCGCAGCGGGCGCGACGGGGCTGAGCCGCGGCCAGCTGCAGCTCCTTTGCGTCGTTCGCGCGCTCGCCAAGCGCGCACCGCTGCTGCTTCTCGACGAGGCGACGTCGGCGCTCGACGACGCAACGGAGAGGGCAATGCAGGCGGCGCTCGACGCTGCGGCGGCCGCTGGTGCGCCGCCGACCACGCTCGCGATTGCGCACCGGCTGCGCACGATCGTCGAGTACGAGAAAGTGCTCGTGATGGAGGCGGGTCGCGCGATCGAATTTGGCGCACCACGCGCCCTCGCACGGCTAGAGGGGTGCTTTGCCGAGTTGGCGGCGCTGCAGGCGCTGTCGTGACTCGCGCCTGTGGCCAGGGCCGCGACTCGATGGCATACGGCCCGAAGGCAGCACGATTTCGTTGATTAGCTGAACGGGAGCACGTAAGATCACCGTGTTAGGAACATGCTCTTTTTTGAGGAAGTCTGAACTGAATACAAGCAAGCGCGCCGCGGAGCTCCCGCGGCGGTACCGGCCAGGAGCTGCCTGCCGAGAGAGTCTACACAAGGGCTCTTTTTTTAAAAAGATAGCTTTCAGCGTTGCGTTGAATGAATGCGCAAATAGTGGATGCCGCGAGGAGAGGCAGTTTGGATGCAGTAAAAGGTGCGGTGGCAAGCGGAGTCGACCTAAACAGCCAGTGTTCGGGTAATCGTTCAACCGCACTTATAGCCGCAGCGTATCGCGGCCATATTGACATCGTGGAATTTCTTTTACAACAGCACGCAGACGTGAATCTATCTAACGATGATGGCGCCAGTGCCGTCGATGCAGCGGATAGCGGAGGATTTTATGACATTTCTCTTCTCCTTCGGTCAAGAGGGGGGCGTGAACGTCGCCTGAGCAACACAGCAGCAATGCTACCTGATCAATGTCTCAACACCAAGATGCTGACTTTCATTCGATTGAGACTTACTACTGCTGTCCAACTCGCGTGCACACTCGTACTCAGATTTCGCAGGCAAAACGTACTTCTTGTCACCGGCTTTCACCATTCAGGTACGAGTGTCGTCCAGCATTTCCTCGCAAGGCAACGCGGCGTGTATGCATGGCACGCTTCTTCGGATCAGACTCGCCTACCAGAGCAAGTTCCAAACCCCTGGCAAGTGCTTTCGCTGGCAATGACCGCGCCGAAGGGAACGACACTGCTCTTCAAGTGCCCGAGTAACAAGGTGCGAGACGTCCAGCATCTCCGGCAAACCATGTGCTCATATGCTGCGCGCGGGCAAATCATAGTGTGTCACAGGGATGCTTCATCGTGCGCATACAGCCTGTCGCGACGCTTCCCCGATTCAGACCTTCGAATGCATGTGCTTCACTTCGTACTGGTAAGTCGTGCTTGGAGGAGCGTGCCAGATGGATGCGTTCACATTTCACTCGAAGACTTTTCGAAGGCCCCGACTGCATTGGGCCCTTTGATTCATCGAGTGTTGGAGTTTGCGCCTGGCCCCGGCCATTGCAAAGTGCAGAGGAAGAACAGCCGCCCCTCAGATTTGGACCATGAGGACTTGAGGAGGTGGCAAGTCGCCCAGCCTGTCTTCCCACTTGAGCCCAGTTCCTGGATGTTAGATGCTGATGCTCGCGATGTGGAGCACATTGAGGAAGCAGTCGCGTCTGTGAATCGTGCCCTGGGCGTTTTGTAATCTCGATGAAGTGCGGCCAAAAGCTAACAAACTGCTTTCGTGCTATACAGTTTAAAAATATAGGTGATTTCTCCGATATATTAGAAACGTTGGGGATAAAACTATGCCGCCGCCTGTCCCTTTATCATGTTTACTTCGCCGGGACCCAGCGTGCGTGCGCGTACCGTAAAATGGGCATCACCTCGTGAGCTGGATGGCACTTTACCAGCGCCTCCCAATGTGAGCGGCGGAGATTCATCGCGCGCGCGTTTCTAAATTTTTTAAGACAGGGGTGGTGGGAAAATTCACAGCAAGAAAAAATTAACACACGATTTTTTTCCAACTCTACGATCGATACGATCGAAGTCCCGTGGCTATGATAACCGGGTCAGGCTACCTCAGATATCGTGATGACCTCCGCAGAGCTGCTTGCAGCTGCTCGCGTGGGCAGCCATGATGTCATAGAAATCCTCGAGCGCGGAGCACACATTGACAGCAGATGCTCAATGAATTCCTCCACTGCACTCATGGCGGCCTCCTTTCGAGGTCATTTGGAGGTCGTTCACACGCTTGTCGATAGAGGAGCTCACTTGAATCTTCTCAATACAGACGGATTGTCTGCCCTGGACTGTGCAATATACGGCAAGCACCGCGGTTTGGTGAACTATCTTGAGAGCAACGGGGCGAGAAGAGCGGTGCATTTGCCATTCTCTATTCAGCCGCGGTATGGTTGTTCGCGGTTCTTGGTTTCGCTGTGCTTTCGCGTGCTCTGGCTGCTCCAATACGTCCGGTGGCGGATGATCGACGTGATCAAGTTGAATTACGTCAAACTCGCGTTCAACAGCGGCCGCACTTCCGGGTTGGTGCACAACCCCTCACTGGTGAGTCTCGCCAGAACGCCCCTGGAGTTCCTGATTGTGTTTCGAGCGTGCGATTTTGGTGTTGAGAGACCTGTACACGAGAATGAGTTTCTCAGGCTTGATGCTTGCACTGCCAGCTCCGATGGAGTCGTTCGATCAGAGTTGGGCGCTCTCGAAGTGAATTTCTTGTGCGAGGTTCCTGAATTCAGATCAGGCAGAACCATTGAAGATGTTCGGCTCGTTCGTTCGTCAATCGATGGCCAAATCCTGGCGGTAGGGGCTGGATTCTTCTCTGAGCCCCACCATGGAATGATAAATGGAATGCTTTTTGGGACTGCCACAGAATGTGTTCTCACCTGTACGACCTTTGCGCTGAGCCCGTGCAATCGGCATCACGACAAAAATTGGATGTTAATGTCAAGTTCATCGGAGACGCAGTTTACGTGTGTATACCAGCTCAATCCCCTTGTCATTGTTCGCGTCGCGCGGAACGGCCACACCGAGCTAGAGTACGGACCGTGCTACCCGTCGCTTCAGGGCTACCACGGAAGTTCGCCATTGGTGCAAGTGCGCCCCGGTTGCTTCCTTGGCATCGCACACACGCACACAGCGGACTTTGCAAGCCTGGGGTTGCCGGATGTGGCGCATGCCATGAGTGGCCGTTTGTACTCATGTCGATTTTTCCTCTTACAACAATCCCCACCCCGTGTCATCGGAGCGTCCCCCGAATTCCGATTTCCGACCTGTGCGCTTGTGGGTTCCACCTGCGTGCTGTTCCCGAGTGGCCTTGATGTCGTGCAGGATACAGTGTATTTGTCCTGGGGTCACAACGACTCTGCCGCCCACTTCTCTTGCCTGCCTCTCCACAACGTACTGCGCATGTGTAGAGCATTGGGACGTCAGTGATGAGTTGGCCGGCCTCAGAAGTTCTCCAGAAGCCTGCCCCAGAAGCCTGGGCCGGGCTGCGTGCTAGGGGTGGTGAAAAGTCCTGCTGCCCTCCCGGCCAATTTTCCGAGAGAGAAGGTGCAAGGTCTCGGCTCTCTCGAAGTTCGAGAGGGAAGGTTCTCTCTCGTCTAATATCTACCCATGCGTGGCTGCATTAGTGAGCACACCGAGAGGCGCAGACACATACACCAGCTTGCTGGTGTAGACACACGCCGTCTCCTCCCACGCTCAACTCCCCGTCTCCTCCCACGCTCAACTCCCATCGTCGTACGAAAAGACCGCCGGCATCGGCGCGGCAGGCGGCGGCAAGGGCGGCGGCGAGCACGGTGGCAGCGTGGCCGTGTTCTCCCGAAACGCGTCCCAGTCGAGCTCGCTGGCCTCCTTCAGCTTTGAAATCGACGTCTCGTGCATCGTCCCATTAACGTACGCCTCAATCGAGTGGATCTGCACTGCAAACCGCGGCGTCAGCCTCAGCCCAAACATCTGCTCGCTCTCGTACAGCCACACGTACGGCATCCCGTCTTCGCCCACCACAGCCTGCCACGCCTGCAGGAAGGCGACGCAGCCGACGAGGATGAAGACGAGCATCGAGCCGCGCGGCCGCAGCCGCCACGTGGCGAGGAACGAGTGCGCGTTGCGCTGGCGCCGCGCCGCGAGCACGCAGAAGATGCCGTCGGCAACGAGCGTCTCGCCCACCAGCCCGATCGCCATGTTGGTGAGCAGGTTGCCCTGGTCGAGCTCCTCCTTGCACGCGGTGGCGCCGAGGTTCATGTTCATGACGAGTGGCACGAGCGCGCCCGCGAGCACGAGCACGGTCTCGATGACGGCGTGCACGCAGATCAGAAAGTTGTACGTGAAAACCTTGGGCGGCAGGTCGGCGAGTGCCGCGATGGTCGCGGGCGCCGCGGCGTCGGCGTCGCTCACCTTGCCGCGGTGGAGCGCCTGCGAGAGCAGGTACGCGATCGGCCCCTTCTGGTGCATGTATGCCCACACCATCGTCACCTCCTGCACCACCATCACGAGCTCGACAACGACGGTCGTCGCCGGGTTGCGCAGCCTGCGGAGGAGATGAATGTGATCAGAAAGGGCGGCGCGCGTGGCGCGGGCGTGCGCTTCCCACTCACGAGGACTGCATGATGCGGCCAGCGGCGCCCCAGAAGGCGAGAAAGTAGAGCGGCGCGACGAAGCGGAGCTCGCCCGTGCGGAAGGGGAGCGGGATGCACAGCAGCTGCTTCTGCGTGAAACACTTGGCGACGTATGCAAACCCGACCGCCATCACGTTGACAAAGAAGATGCGCAGGAGGACGCGCGTAAACTCGTCGCTCTTGTACCAGAGCGCGCCAACGCGGTTGTACCGGAAGCCCCACGGTTCACCCTGGCCGAAGACGACGACGTGCAAAATGTTCCAGCCCCAGAAGCACATGTGCGGCACCAGGAACGCGGTGGCGCCCGCCGCGACTGCGGCGCAGCGGTGCGAGCGCTCGCGACCGTCACCATCAGTGAGGGTAGCGGGCGGCGCCGCGCGGCAGAGCGACTCCACGAGAACGCCGACGCCCGCGGCGAAGGAAAAGATCCAGGTGAAGAAGGCGTGGAAGTTGGTCCCGACGCGGTCGACGACGCCGCCCTCGTCGTCGTGGCGGTGGAAGGTACTCTCAAGTACAGCAAGTGGGTGGTTCTCATTGACTATCGGGTTGTACCACCAAGGATTTGATGCTGATTCCGTTAGCACAATCGAGCGGAACGCCACCCAGGCTGTACATAAGAGTGCAAGCTGCGGCAAGAGGTATACGCATGTCACGCGGCAAGATGGGTAGAGGCAAGCGACAATGATTGTTGGGCCGACAGCGATGGTGCACATGTTGATAAGGGCGCCGATGAAGCGGACGTAAAAGGCCATAAATGTGAGGGGAGTGGCGGCAAGAGTTTGAACGAAAGCGTAGGAGCTCGACCTCGGCCTCAAAAACAGCCTCATTTCAAAATGTAAGATGGACGTGGTCCACGTCGCCGAACTCCATTCACTTCGGCGTAATGAATCGTATACGCTGAATCCGAGAGCACCTGACTGCGACGCAAGCAATCCAACGACCATTAGGGAGATCAGTCCCGCGTACATCCATGACGTGACGCCAAATTCAAGCAGCAAACGTGATGCTGAAGGATGCAAAATTCCACGCGAAGCTTTCGCTGCGCGGGCTGCTTGTCTGCGCACATCTCTGCGGGTGAGGGCGACAGAATGGAGGAAGCTGAGTATCCCGAGAATCAGAAGGACACATCCGAAGGCAAGCATTGCTGTCCAGCTCTCTGCGCGTCCGTACTTAAATTTATGGTTGAAATAGTCGAAACCTCGATCCATAAACGTGTATGCCTCGGCATGGGTGGCGGTTTTGTGCGCCCCGACGCTCAGCAATGCGAGCGCGGCGACCGTGTAAGCCAACGGGAAAATAAGAGGCAGGAAAGAGATTTTCATTATTTTTTTTCGCACTGATACCACGAGCGTCTGCGAAGTGATCCATCGCACAGCAAAGCTGAACAACACCGGCACACACTGCTCGCCGCCCCTCGCGCGTCCTGACACACTGCAGACACACTAGAGTGAATGCCCATGGGTGAAGAGTGAAGTAGCCAGGGTCGAGGGCGCCGACCCTTAACGTATATATTTGCGTGAGATTCATCACACGAGAGTCTCTCTCTTCACAAACACACACATGCTGCGCAGGTCACACAAAACGTTCGTGGATGCCAGCACGAGCGAATATGCTGCCTGGTTCAAACCTTCCGGAGAAGCGGGCGAAACGTTCCGAAGCCAATTCGTCTCGTTCTCGCTGCGTCATGCTGAGGAGACGCGCAAATTCTGAAGGGATATCCGACCAGTCCACAAAGTCGACCATCTCCGAAAACTCTGCTTCGTCCCGGGGATACGAACTCTGGGACAGGACAAGGGCACGTGAGCACAAGAGCTTCGACAGTCGGACAGTTTCTAGGGTCCACGCAGCAGCAGCTGTGTGGTGAAGGTTCAGAAACACACTCGAATGATCTTCCCTGAGAAGGGCCTCGAATTGGGGTTCGGACCAAACGCTGGAAATGTTCAGCATTCTCCCCTGCGTGCCTTCCGCTGTGGAAAAGACATCCCACATCTTGCGGCGTTCAGGCCCAAGATGACCTAGGAATATCAATTTAACGTTTGCACTCTCCTTCTGGACGAGCGGGCTCCTTTTGTGTGCGCCTGGAGGCACGTACCGCATTACAGGCGCGCCCGGCTTTTCAGAAGCCACATCAATGTTTTTGTGCGAATAGTCCCAAATTTCTTCAACTTTATCGCTGGTCAGGCGAATGTATTGCCCTGCATCGACGGGTTCGCTTTGGTAATAGATGGTCCGCACGCCTCGTAGTCTCAGGTAGATCCAAGGAACATCGCGAACATGAGTGACACCGACCCAAATGAACCAGGCGCCGGGGCTCACGCAGCTCCAGTCATAGCAGCCGACCTGTCGGTCGACGTCACATAGGTGTGTGGAAAAGCCCTGCGAAATCGTCGAAACTACGGGCTCGTACATGTACTCGATACGGTGATCGGCGCCTCCCGCCTGCCAAACGTGCACGGTTTTCCGGCATCGGAACAGGCGGAAGGCACTGTGAATGAGCAGGGCCCAGGAACTCAGGGTATAGGCTGCCAGGAACCTGATCACAGCCGAGCTCGAAATGAAGTTGAGACCCACGCTCGACACGAGATAGGACCAACCACGTGCATGCGCACTCTTGCCGCCATGCACAAGAAGAAATGCAGCAATCAAAAGATTACCGCCGGAGAAGGCGTCATCCACGGCAGTGTCGCCGATGTCATTGGCTAACGACAACGCCGCATTGCGAGAAACCAGGTTCTTGACTATGTCCATGTGCCCACGCTTGGCTGCGGCGATCAAAGCGGTAGAGCCGTTCATTGGGCAGCGGCTATTCACAGCCGCGCCACTGTCTAGCGCGGCGTTTAGCTCACTCGACGCGCCGGCTCTTGCCATATCGACCAAGCACATTGTTCAACCCTGGAGGAGCGGCGTCTGTTGGAGACGTCTCAGGTTACGAGGAATACCATTATCGTTTCTAATAACTACACTTCTTTGACCTTATCTACCTCTCGTGTACAGCTTTATCGCCTTCACATGAAGCTTCTTAGTGGCCCGTGCCCGCTACCGTGCTACCGGCCTGTGGCCCGGTCGACGGGTGGTCCGTCACCAGGTTACTGTTCGCACACGCGGGTGGAACCCGGTCAGTGGAGGGCCCGAACCTTCACTAGACTGAACTAGACCCTTCACACTCCCTGCCTCGATCTGCTTGAGAAGTTCTCAGCCATGACAAGTTCTGCCACGCCAACGTCCTCCTCCTCCACGTTTGACCGCCTCGCCGCCCAGGGCTACGTCGTACTCCGCCAGTTCCTCGCGCCCGCCGAGTGCGCAGAGCTGCGGGCGATGTACGCCCGCCTGCCGCCGTCGGTCGACGGGATCGGGCTGAACGTGCGCTACCTCACACTGCCGCCGAGCATCGTGCGCCGCGTGCACGCGGTGCTGCGCGAGCTCGGCGCCGCCGGCGCGAACGTCGACACCGACGCGCGCTCGAACCCCTTCCTCTCGGCCGAGGCCACGGTGTACGGGACGAAGCAGGCGCGGCAGGACAACAAATTCCCGTGGCACGTCGACCACGGCTCGTACTACTTCCTGCAGAGCCACGCCGACTACCTCAACTTCTACATCCCGTTCCTCAAGGAGGACCCTGCCAGGTCAGGGCTCGGCGTCATCCCCGCCGACGCGCTCGCCGCCGCCGACCCCGCCTTTGCGCGCCGATTCCCCGGCGGCGCGACCACCTTCTACAAGTGCCCCGACGGGCCGGCGCCGTACTACTGCCGCTTCGACTGCGAGGACCTCGCGCACCCGGTGCACTGCGACCTCGACGCCGTCGCGCGCTTCCCGTCCCTCCGCGCAGGGGACCTGCTGCTCCTTCGGATGACGACGATCCACTGCACGCAGGACAACGAGACGGCGCGGCTCGCGCTCTCGTACCGCGTGCCGTACCCGCACGGCCGCGTCGACCGCGCGCGCGCGTACCCGCTGTCGTACCACCACTGGGTGTCCGACGCGTCGTGGCGGTGGATGCTCTGGCATCACCTCGTGTGGTTCGCGCTCCGGCCGCGGGGCGCCGCGCTGCGCGACGTGTACCCGGGCTGGTGCGAGGGCGAGTCGCTCGCGCGACGGGCCACGAGCAACGCCGACCGCGCCGTGCTCTGCGCGTGGGCGCCGCTCTTCGCGCTGTCGCTCGCCTTGCGCTGGGCGCGCCTGTACGCCAAGCGCTGCGTGACCAACGCGTTCCTCTTCGGCGGCTCGGGCCGCCCGCGCCACGTGGCCCTCCAGAAGATGAAGGTGGAGCGCCGCTGGTGGTGGGCCTTCTTCCCGGTGTACCTTGCCATCGTCGGCCGCATGTAGCGGGCGCGGCACGCCGGACACCAAGCGATGAGTCGCGCAGAAGGCGCGGCGCGCTTCTGGCCAGGAAGCACGCCGCCCTGGGAAGTCGACGGGAGAGATGCCTGCCTTGCCTGCCCCGTACACGCTCGAGCGAGATCTCGTTTATGAGCACTTGCGTTGAGGACTCTACTTTATAGATGCGCGACAGCCCGAAGGAGTTCGGTCGAACGTCGACCGTCTCGATCGTAACCACCCGACGATTGGAGAATACTGCCGGTAGTAGGGTACAGTCGAGTGCAGGTAGGAATTCCTACGGATGATTCCCAAGGGGTGCGCGGTGTGTGGCTGTGCGGGCTTGAGGTGAGCCGAAAGCACAGCGAACGAGTTTGCTCTCAAGACATGAACAAGTTTGTGCCGTACGAGGACCGCGCGGCCTCCCTGACCCTTCGCCTCGCGTACCTCTGGCTCTGCGCCCTGCAGCTCCGCGACCCGCACGACCCGGCCACCCAGCGCGACCTCGACCTGAGGAAGGTCAACGTGTACTGGTGGCACCGCCTCCTCGGCTTCACGCACGCCGGCGCCACCTTGAACCCATTCCCGCCGCCGCTCGCGCTGCTCGTCGCGCTGCTCTGGGCGACCGAGCGGCGGGTGCGCGGGTTCGCCTCGCGGCTGGCACCGCCCGCCGCAGGTGGTGACAAGGAGCGAATTCTGCACATACCAGCGAACACGGGCATGGGCGACCTGCTCTGCCAGCCGTCGCTCATGCTGTACGCCGCCCGCATGCTCGGGTTCAAGAAGCTGGCGGTTGATTGGCGCCGGTCGTCGTACCTGACGGACCGCGACGTCGACCTCTTCGCGGAGCTCTTCGATGTGGTGAGCACGCCGGACGTCGAGGTCGTTCCCATCGGCCAGGTCGACGCGGCGCGCCACGTGCTCGTCCCCGTGAAGGTCTCCGCCGTCTCCCCGACGCCGGTGTCGTGCTGGGACGACCGCGGGTGGCGCGTGCTCAGCCCGCAGATCGTGTACTTCGGAGACTTCCTCGACCGCTTCCCGCTCACGCCGAACGACACGTGGTGGGACGCGCCGCTCGCCGAGACGCCGCCGCCCTTCCAGTGGTTCCGGGGGCTGCCGATCAACCGCGGCGTGTGGCGGCGAATCTTCCGCGACGAGCGCGCCTTTGTCGACGCGATCCGGCTCAAGCCACAGTTCCTCCAGCCGTTCGAGGCATTCGTGCAGCGGGAGCTACGCTGCAGCGGCGCCGGCGCCACGATCGGCGTGCACGTGCGCCACGGCAACGGAGAGACGGGCGAGTTCACAGCACTCGGGCGCGGCTTGATTGCGCCATCGCTCGAGGCGGCGGTGGAGCGCGTGCATGCCCGCATCGAGCCCTTCTGCCCAGCCAATCGGCCGCACACGATCCTCGTGATGAGCGACTCGCAGAGCTTCATCGAGGCGTACCGGCAGCTCAAGGCGGGCGGGCTGCGCCGCGTGGTCACGCGCGAGCAGTGGAAGCCGCCCGACGGCGCCGGCGCCTTCTTCGTCGCCGGCTCGGCGACCGCCGGCTTCAACGCGGAGCAGGCGTGCACACCGCCCGACGAGCTACAGCTCGCCGCCGACGCCGTGATCGACATGCTGTGCCTCGCCGCCTGCGACGTCTTCCTCGCCACGTCGCACTCGATGTTCACCTTCTACCCGGCCAAGCTCGGGCAGCCGATGGGCCGCGTCTCGAGGCAGCTAAACCGCGGCGTCCGCGATCACGAGAGGGATTACTCGTCGATCGCGCTCTGCGAGTACAATTGATTGACGTCAAGCCGGACCGGATGTTTGCCGCGGCCGGTGCTGCTGCTGGCCAAGCTCCGCGACAAGGAGGGCGCCGTGTGCCGGAGAGCTCTCACTGCAAGTGCTCAGGTAGAGCCGAAAGTAAAGCCGTAAAGTGGGATCTACGATAGTACTGCTAACTAAGATCGATTTGAGTTACCACCTCAAGTGTAAACGCCGGCTTGCAGAAACGTCCTGGCTACGCACCGACTCTCGCCCACGTCGTCGCTCGCCGGCCCCGAGACCGCATGGTGGCGCGCAGGCCCCGCCGGTGGTGCGCGGGCGACGCGCATCCAGCGCGCGAGATGGCGCTGCACGTACGGCCAGCCGAGCAGCTCGCCCGAGCTGATGCGGCGCTCGGGGTCCTTCTCGAGCATCCTGCCGACGAGGTCGCGCAGCTCCACCGAGCAGCCGGCGGGAAGCGGCTGCGGCGACGCGTTCAGCACCTTGTGTGCGAGTTCGGGCGCGGAGAAGGGCGGGCGCAGCGCCATGAGCTCGTACACAACGCAGCCGAGCGACCACACGTCGCTCTTCTCGGTGCACGCCCGCAGGCACCAGACCTCCGGGCACAGGTAGAGGGGGCTGCCGTAGGCGCCCCCGCACGGCGACTCCTCCGGGCGCGCTACCAGCCTGCAGCCCCCGAGGTCGCCGATCTTGAGTACGCCGCTGCGGCTCATGAAGATGTTGGCCGGCTGCGCACGCGCGACAGGTGCCGTCAAGGCGGCGGCGGCTTTGCGCGCGCGAGTGGAAGCGTGGCGCGGCGCGGCGCGGCGCGGGCGGCGAGCCTTGAGGTCTCGGTGGATCACGCCGTGGGCGTGCATGTGTGCGATGCCGAGCGCGAGCTGTACTAGCCAGAGCGCGACGGCAAGCTCGTCGAAGGCGCCTTCTCGATCGTTGCGCGCGATCAGGCGGTCGAGCGAGCCGCCTGCGTCGTGAAATGCGCGGGCGCGTCGACGCACGGCCGCCAATCCCCGGGGGCACACGCACGCGGCGGCAAGTACCGTCCACATACTCGGTGACGATGTGAAGCGAGTCGAGCGAGAGCTGCCGGCCGGCTAGCCGGCATGCATGAAGCCCGCCCGCATCGATGGTGGCGGGCTCGTCAACGCTCGTCTCGAGGTGCTGCGGAGGAGGAGGAGCACGACGCGGTGGCGTGAACGCGCTCCCGGGTGGACAAGCGGTGTGGCGGCGCGCGTGGGCCTGCTCTCCGAGGGTAGCGCAGCCCGCGTCAAGCAGCGCACACGACACCCAGTTCTCGCAGTAGCGCACCTGCGGCGGAGGCTGCTCGGGTGGGGGCGAGGGCGAGGAGGCACTCTCCCACGCGGCAGCGGACAATGTTGGGGTGCCGGAGCTGGCGCAGCGCGACGGCCTCGCGGAGAGCGGCCTCGACCTCTGCGGCGCCCAGGCCGTCGAGCGGCACGCACTTGACGACGCGCCGCTCACCCGACGCCTTGTGACGTGCCAGGAGTGCCTCACCGAAGACGCTGCAGCAGCGCGGACCGCGGAGCGGGGAATGGAGCGCAGTGGCCGGTGGCCGGCCATAGGTGGGCAGTGGGTTACGGGCAGCGCACCCGCGGCCGAGTACGCCCACCGTCTCGTAGCGCCAGGCCATCGCGCGCGGGAAGGTCGTGGACGGGAGTCGACACCACGAAAGTCGACGTCGTGTCGACGTCACGCGGACGCGAGTACCATCCTTTACTTTTGATCCCGCATCGCGAGGGTCACCTTCATGCAGGCAAATTCATGAAGGTGTACGCGGGCGTAAGCGCTTCGCTCGGCGGGCTGGCTGCTCGCCTCGGAAGACGGAACATACTTGCACTGCGTACTTCGGAGCGAACCTGGAATGCGGGCACGCAGGACTGTGTGCACAACGCTGCGGTAGGAATTCGCGCTACACTAGATCGTCGCTCTCGCGGCTTCGGTCTTGCTCCTGCCCCCGCCGAGCCTCCTTCACCATGCTCACCTACTTCGCGCTCTCGTCCTTTCTCCCGCCGCGGGCGGCGCCGGCGCCGGTCCTGCCGCGCGGCGGCCGCCCGGTCGCCTCACTCACGGGGCTGCGCAGCGGCTACTTGGGGCGTGGCACCTCCTGGGATGCGTACGGGCTCACGATGGCACCCGACCCGAACGACCCGCCTGAGGTCGATCCGAGGCGCAAGGACCCGACGACGCCGTCGCCCCGCCCCTTCGTGCCGCTGCCCGTCGTCGGCGACGGCAACACGCAGATGGACGTGATCTCGCGCCTGCTGCGCGACCGCATCCTGCTGCTCGGCCAGCAGGTCGACGACGAGATCGGGAACCTGATCGTCGCGCAGCTGCTGTACCTCGCCAACGAGGACGCCGAGAAGGACGTCACGCTGTACATCAACAGCCCGGGCGGCTCGGTCTCCGCCGGCATGGCGATGTTCGACACCATGCAGTACGTGCCGTGTGGCGCGCGCGCACTCGACTCGCACCCACGGGCGCCGCGCGCGCGGCGCGACCCCCTCCCCTCTCTCCCCCGCACCCCCCTCCCCCTTCCCCTCCATGCTTCCCTCCCCCTCCCGCGCGCGACGCGCCCGCCGCCCGCCGCGCCGCGCCGCGCCGCAGACATCAACACCGTCTGCTTCGGCACCGCCGCCTCGATGGGCGCCTTCCTGCTCGGCGCGGGCTGCAAGGGGAAGCGCCGCAGCCTGCCAAACTCGCGGATCATGATCCACCAGCCGCTCGGCGGCGCGCAGGGCCAAGGTGCGCCCGCCGCGCGCGGAGGGGCGGGGGCGGGAGAGGGTGGCGGGCGGCCTTCCGGGGGCGCGGTGCGCTCGGCCGCGCGAGGCCGCGCGCCGCCGGCCGCCTCGAGGCCTCGACCGCGCGTTTCAGAATAAAGTAGTCCGCGGAGCGGTTTCTAATCGATTTCGCC
>MDSX01055826.1_pt1 | contig 21164 bp, 18 predicted proteins | sample 811141 | NCBI WGS metagenome assembly MDSX01 (sample SAMN05326642, study PRJNA326480) | marine metagenome | isolation source: seawater | place: Atlantic Ocean: South East | collected 2010 | reverse complement strand
CTACGTGCCCAATTACTTGTGCTATAGTCTGCGTATCCACCTTTCGATGTTTTGTTAAGACGGAAGTCTACACCAGCAGTATAATCTGTTGGAAGTTCTTCCATGTCCGGATCCATAAGTGCCGCTTTAATAATTTGAAAAATCTGTGGACCAATAATAAAACGTCTGATTGGATTCTCAGGTGTAGTATCTTCTCCAATTGGATTCTCAGTTACAAAGCCTTGGAAAATGTATGAACGTTTCTTCCAATACTTACGACCCATATCTTCTAGACTTGCGTCTTTAAACCAACCACGTACTTCGTTTAGAATAGCACAGCTTTCGCCATACATTTCCATACACGGAATTTGTACTTGTACTGGACGTGAGTCTGTTTCGCCTTTAACACCTGCGAATGGAAGTTTAATTACCAAACGTTCTTTCCAAAAGAATGTGTTATCTGTATTACCATCTGGTAGGAATCGCAGCGTTGCTTGTTCGCCTTCTTTCATATTCCAAAATGGGTAAATTGCGTTGTCGCCGCCGCTGCGGTTTCCACCTCCGCTGTTTGCTTCTTGCTCTTTGAGCTTCGCTCGGATTTCTGCTAATGATGCCATAGTTTAATGCCTCCTATAAATGCCTATGTGCTGTAGCGTTATGCTACAAGTTGCCTGTTGTCATACAGTACAGTATATATTGTACAACATTATAAGGTAGATGTCAAGTGAAATCTACCGAATTCTTTAAATTATTTTATATGCCTGCTAATCTTTTAATATCTTGTGTTTCTTTTGTAGTCTTGTTCTTTTCAGCTTTGCTATACTTGTCCTTTAATGCGCCTAATTCTTCTTGCGAAGCGCCTTCACGTCCTGCTTTTGCTGCTTTAACCATATATTCTTTGCCGTGCTTCTTCTTGCCTGCATATGCCATTAAGCCTGATTCGCCCATTTCTTCGTCTTGTTTTACAGGGCGCCATATCTTCTTACCATCTTTTACATCTCTAACATGTAGTTGACCGCTAATATTAACTTGTTCACCTGGTTCGTAATACATTACTTTAGACATTGCTACTTCCATACTTGGAAAGTTTGCTGACGGTCCTTTATCAAGCTCACCTGGATCTAAAACTGGTTCGTAGTTTGGACCAGCGTCTTTATCTTTTTTATCTACCTTATCGCGAATCTTTTGTAGTGCAGGTCCAATGTTTTCTGGCTTACCGTAGAAATCATGTGTTCTTGCCATACCCATTAACCAAGACTGTTCTGCTGCACTAGAAGCACCTTTATTCATTATTGTTTGAATAGCATCAGCTTCGTTTTCATATGAATTACCGTCTACAGTAACATAGTCATCAAACCCTTCGTCCATTTCTTCATCTTGTTCAATAGTAGGTTCCATTACAGTACCTTCTGGTTCTTCGTCGATCATTGGTTCTTGTGAAGCGTTAAGCTCTTCATACTTGGCAGTAATAGCTTCAATAAATGCTTTGCCTTTATTAATATACTGCTCGCCGTAATCTTTTTCAATTGCTGTTAGTATTGCTGTTTCGCCTTTTGGAAACTTTCCTGTTTCGCGATCAAACATACTAAGAATAAATTCTGTTACTGGAATTTTCTTTCCATCTACTTTCATTTCATCTTCGTCATTGTCTCTTGCTTTAGCTAATGCGCCTGAAAATGCATTGCCTTCGTCAGCTTCTTCATCGCTTTCAACGAAGATTTCAATCATATCGTCGCCGTTGTTAAGACCGTTCTTTTTAATCTTTACATTTTTTTCACCAAACTTTGCTATTGCATCTTTTGGATCCATTGAAGTTTGCTTCCAACGTTTGCTATCTTCTGCAAACTGGCCCATCATTTCTTCAAAACTATTTTCAATTTGATCTTCATATTTACCTTGGTTTATAAGTCTTTCGAAGTCGTCTTTACTGTAGTTGTCTTTTGGATTAATACCTCTTGTTGCTCCTGGTGTTGCAGGGCTTGCACCAATTTGGTTAATGCCTGGAACTCTTAATTCCTGTCCTGCTTGAATGGCTCCGTCGTCGTCTAAACCATTAATTTCAATAATGTCGCCTACAGACATACCTGACTGTCTTGCTAAGTCTGTTACAGTATCACCTTTTTGTACAATGTATACGTCATCGTCTTCTTCATAACCACGCATATTGCTTGGATCCATTTCCATATCGCCTCTTGGTGGATAAACGTCATCGTTTTCACCTAATAAGTCTTCAGCTGATAGTTGTGTTGCTTTTGTTGCTTCACTAACTAGCTTATAGATATACGGAAATACATCTGATAATTCTTCATTAAATTGTTTAATTGTTAATTGATCAATCCAGTTTTCTTTAACATCTGCTGGTACATCTTCCATTACTGATGGAGCAAATGCTTCAAATGTTTCTGCATAAAACTTTGGCTTTTGTAATGATTCAATAGTACGTTTAACTAACTTAATACGATCATTAACAGCATCACTATATCCAGCTAAACTTTCTGCCATTACAGCATTGCGTCCCATGTAAGATTTAAACTTGCGGAGTTTATTCATCTCTTCACTTAGGCCTACAATATGTGTACCAAACTCATCAAAAGGTTTTCCGCCTTCTGCTACGTGACGTGCCATTGCTCTTGCACCACTTAGGTGTTTGAACGGATACATAAAACGTTCGCCGTCTGCACTTTCAATATATATCTTACCAATGCTACGTGTGCGTCCACCTGCAAGTTCTTGGTTAACACTTTCGGTATGTTTAACTACTAACCTTGCGCCGTCTACTTTTTGATAGCTTATACGGCTTGTACCGTACATCTTTGATTCACTCATTGTTTCTTCTCCGCGATTCTGTGCTAAAAACTTATAATCTCTTTTGTCAAGATTTGACTTGTTTATATTTCTTGTATCAAACGTCATTAATCTTTTTTTGCTAAACTGTCTTATTTCTTTTAAAAAGTTGTACCAATTTTCCTTTGTTATTTCATCTTGTTCAGAAACAAAGTTATCACTATACATAATTTCAACACTAGAGTCTGTTAAACTTACACTTACTTTACCTAAGTCAACTGGGCCTTCTTTATAGTCAAAATCAAAAAATCTTGCTTCTGTAGGAATGTTAGTAACTTTACCTTCGGCGTCACCTAAAGTAACACTTGGAAAACGTCCACGTATTTTATTAAAAAGTTCTTCTGCTATTAGATTTAAATTTTTCATTGTAATGTATTTATCTTTATCAATAGTTTGAGCTAATGAAGATCGGCATAGGTGCTTCGTAGTCTTCTATATTTTCTGCTTGGGTAAATGTGTTATATATTCTAGGATCCCAATCTTTAAGTACAGCCATCATTCTTATTGCAAGTAATGTAGAACTTACTAAGTCATCAGTTTGTCCACCTTTTGCTTGATAGCTACTACCAGTTGCAACATAATTTTTAAGCTCTGATAAAAATGGCTTACTGTGTATAATCATTTTATCATTTTCTAGCATTGTTTTAAGTCTGCTACACGCTGTAATCTTAGTACCATGTGTAGTATTAAATCCTTTACGGAACTTTCTGACGTGTCCTTTTCTAATTGGTTCGCTCACAAATAGACCTGGAATGTTCTCTTCACCGAAGTCGTTTATAACGATTAGTGCTGCTTCGCCGATACCATTGTTTTCAACACTCCAGTAAATTCCGTTTTGGTTCCCAGTTTCTGCAACAAGATAATTACAGATATCTGCCAGCACTCTTATTTGCCCGGGAATAGCAGTTGTATTGTGTTGCCATTCAGCAACTTGTTCATAGCTAGGTAGTTCAAATACTTGTATTGCAGCGTTGTCTCCTCCAGTACCCATACTAGGATCAAGGGCAATTGCGTATGTAAATTCTGCTGTAGGTTTCTTGTACCAACGTGTTTGGCCCATATTAACTAAAGGTGATGAGCCCACCATTTCACCAAGTTTAATTGAACTTATAAGTGTTTCGTCAAATACTAAGAATTCACAATCGTATTCACGACGGAATCTTTCTTCACCAATACGTCCAAGTTCTTCACCCTTCCAAGCGTCATCTCTATCTGGATGTTCATTCCAATAACTTCTAAAACTATGAAATCCGTTTGCACCTAGTTCTTGTTCATTGCCATGTTCATCAAACTTGTCTTCTGCTTGCTTCCAAATAGTAGCAAACGTATCTTCATCACTATTAGGTGTACTAGTAATAATAGCACGACCACCTGTTGCTAGTGTAGGTGATATTGATGTCCAAAAGTCAACAGCAACGTTAGGTTGTACAAATGCAAACTCGTCACAGTATAGTAATGATATACTCATACCACGTCCTGTATTACCTGTTGTAGTAGCACTAACAATACGTGATCCATTTTCAAATTCAATCGATCCTTTATTATAGTTTGTAACACCTGCTCTAATGTGATCTGGACACATTTCGTAAACATAGCGTATACGCTGCATAATTTCTTGTGCGCCTGTATACTTGTGTGCCGCAATTAGTATAGTTTGATCAGGCACAAACATTGCATACCATGCTAGGTATATTGCCGCACAAGTAGTTTTACCTGTTTGCCTTGGCATCATGTTTACATTAAATCGATAGTTATGATATGAATGCATTAATCGCAATTGATATTCAAATGGTGCAAATAATAACTTGCCTTTTACAGGATGCTGAATAAATGCAAACTGTTGTGCAAAGTATAAGTACCCTTCATCAGGATCCATACACTTCATAAGGTCATCAATCTGCGCCTCCGAAAATGTTTCTTTTCGATTTGCTTTTTTAATTAATACGCCGTCTAATGATGCTGCCATAATACTATTTAACCAAAAAAATAGCACCCGAAGGTGCTATTGAGTTAGCTTCTTACTGAGCTTTTATTTCTTTAATGATCATACTATATTTACCCTATTATATCGTTATAGTAACCTGTATCAAATCTAAGATCAAACAACTTACGCTTGTCTTGTTGTATTAATACTGGCACCGGCGCTGCGTTAGGTCCGTTTGTTGGTTCACTCCATAGCCATTCATATTCGCCGTTGTCAATTTTTTTATGTAGTTTTTTTAATCGTCTACGATTAAGTTTAGGACAAATATAAACAATGGCCTGGTTGTTGCCCAGTGGCTCAATCTCTCCAGACCATTGTGTAATTTTTATTTCGCCTTTTTTATGAGCGGCGCCACTCCAAGGACATACTGGTTTAATGTGTTGGAAATATTCTTCCCAATTAACCTCTTGACTTCTTACCACGACTCGCTTTACCTCTTGAGCCCTCGGTTTTATTTTTGCCACGTCCACCACGTCCACGGCCGCCTGCCATTAATTTGCTTCCACGTGATGCGTTTAGCTTTTCTCCACGTGATGCGTTTAATGTTTTTCCGCGTCCTCTACCCTCAGTAGTTTTAATGTCTGCCTTCTTTTCGTTAAGTGCTGCCCATAGTTGTTCTTTAATAGAATTTTCTACAGCCATTGCATTATCGCCGTCTTGTGCTTTTGCGTATGCTTTCTTCTCACGGTTAATACCACCCGATAAGTCTTTAGTCATATGTTGATGATCTTTATACTCTTCTTCTGGACTGTTATCCCATTCGTCAACAATTGCATCATACTCTTCACTAGACGAATCTTCATCAGTTGCACATGAATCGCAATCACAATCTTCGCCGCATGCTGCATCATCATCGCCCATTAATTTTATCATTGATTTCATATCATCGTGACCACCGTGTTCATGATCATGCGGAGTAGGTAGCTCCTTACTTGGCATCATTGGCATGTCTGACACTGGTGAAGCGTCTGGCATCCCTGCATTTTTCAACAGCGCCATTAAGTCTGCAACTTCACTTGCATTGTCTGCTGTCATTGAAACATTCATAGATGCTGATTCTTCTATTGCTTTTTTCATATTATTATCCTTACTTGCTGTTTGTGTTGTAGGTTTACCTACCATTCTTGCTTTTAACTTAGGGTTATTTTTAACAAAGTTTTCTAAGTTTGCTAATGGTCCATAACCTCTATGTATTGTACCATCTGCTTGTGGTATATCTACATACGGTTTTGGATACTCTGCTTTCGTTTTACTTACATTCCAGTTTGCTTTAGATGCGTTTCTGTTGGGCGGCATTTGTATGTACCATTCTTTACTTACTTTTGGTTCTACTGCTTTTGTAGTACCACCTGGATTGCCGCCATCTCTTGCAGTTGCTGATGCTGGTGTTGCTGATGCTGCACTTGCTGGTTCTTTAACTAGTTTTAAATATCTGTTTAATGCTGTTGTAATTTTTGTATCTAATTCTGTGTCAAGACCAACATGTCCTTGCACTTTATCATGCAATGCTTTTAATTCTGTCATCTCAGCTTGTGTAAGCTGTTCGTTTAATTTAGTTTCTACTAGTGCTATTAAGTCACGGAAGTCATAACTTGCTGAAACTTGTTGAGGACCTTCTAGTTTGTTTAATAATTCTATGTAACGTTTTAAGTCTGCATTTGGTTGAACCAGTGTGTCTTTATTCACTTCATTTGGGTTTGGCTGAACTGGTGGTGCGTCAACTGGTGCGTCTCTGTTCACTTCATTTGGATTTGGTTGAACTGCGGCCTTTGCAGGCTCATCTTTTGCAGGCTCATCTTTTGCAGGCTCATCTGGTGATGCTTTGTTCTTCTCAAAGTTTCCATCCAAGCTATCCTTCATTGACTTCATTGTTTCTGGTCCTGCTTGACCATCTACTGCTAATCCATTTGCTTTTTGAAATCCTTGTACAGCTTTAAATGTACCATTGCCGTACTTTCCGTCTAAGCCATTAGGATCAAATCCTAAACGTGATAGTGCAGTTTGCATATTTTTAATTGCTGGCATAGCTTTCTTGCCGCCATCGTTATATGCTTTCATTAAATTTGGTGTTTTAAGATCTAATTTACGTCCTAGTAATGAACCATTACTTGCTGGAGTTGCTGCTGGTGTTTCTCCTGTTGCATTTGTTCCTGGTGGAGGTGTATCTGCTGTTGTGGTTGTAGCTGCTGTAGCTGGCTCTGGCGTTAAATCGGGTGTTACTTGGTCTTGTGCTTTTTTAATAGAAGCATCTGTGTTCGAAGCTGGCCCTGGCGTTAAATCAGGTGTTACTTGGTCTTGTGCTTTTTTAATAGAAGCATCTGTGTTTGCCGGAGCATCTGCTGCTGCTGTTTTGTTTGCAAGATCTTTGGTTTTTGCAACTTTATCTCGACGTGCTGTTGTTGTATTTGCTGCTGTTGTGGTTGTAGCTGCTGCCGCATCATCTGCGTCATCACTACCTGCTTCCGCATCTTTTGCTGCTTGTGCATCTGCTCTTGCTTTAGCTTCAGCATCAGATGCATTTGCTATACTATCTATTCTATCATTTTGAAATTTGTCGTTTGCTTTTTTATCTAACTCTGCTTGAACTTTGGCTTCAAGAGCGTCTATTTCAGCCTGTTTAGCTTTAGCAGCATCTGTAACTCTATCTCTGTCAGCATCGCCTAATCCTAATGTATCTACTACCTTATCAAAAGTATCTTTAAGCCATCCTTCTTGAACTTCTTGTGATACTTCACTATAGCCTTTAGTTGATTCCATTAATTTTCTAATGTTACTCATTTACTTTTCCCTTAGGAGCAGCTTTCATTGGATCAAAGTCACGTTCTTTACGAGTTGTTTCTAATTCTTTTAATAAACTCATTATATGACTATCGCCAACTTGATCTTGCGCACTTTCACCGCCCATGTCTTCAGTGTTAAGTATTGATTCGTATGGCTTATCGTCAGTTTTTTCTTGTTGCATTTCAATAGGATCATGTTCGCCTCTAACAACAATATGACTATGGTCAATACTACAGTTTTGAACTAAGTAATGCTCAAGTACATGACTTGTTACAGGATATTTTAATTCTGCTTCGTAGTGTGTAACTTCCATATTTTGTAACTGTGGAAAGTCTAATGGCTTTTCTGTGATTGGCGTTGTTTTGCCTGCACTAAGTTTTAATACTTCGTACTTTGCTAAATTAGTTTTCATTTGATCTACGAATCCTTCTGGTACTACACCAGCTATTCGGATCTTGAAATTGTAAGTCTTTTCTGACTCAGTTAAAAACTCGTTAAATGATTTCATGACATGTGTTCCCTATTATAAGTTATTTATCCATGTTTTTAAGTTTTTCAAGTAAACTGTTACGGTCTGTTACAACATAACCGTCTCCGTTTACAACGTCACCATCTGAACTTGGATTAGCTTTTTGATCAATTGCTTGTTTCTTAAGTTGCAATTCGATCATTTTTAATTTTTTATCTAATTTGGCAGTTTTAGCATCTAAGCTAGTTTTAAGCATACCGCCGGCTACTTCAAACACTCTACTAGCATAACGTGATTCTACATTCATACCAAGATCCATCAAGTCTTCATAACTTTGTAATGCTTTGGCTGCTATATCATTAAGTTCACCATCTGCTTTTTCGCCTAATCCTTTTACACTAGGAAGTGCAGCAGTAATCTTGTCAAACTCAGCAATATCACGCATAGTCTCGTGTTGCTCTAATGCAACACTTTCTGCTTTTGTTTTCTTTTCTTCTACCTTTGCATCGTCGACTATTTCTTTAGAGTCTGGTAAATTTAATAATTCTTCAAGTTTTTTTGTCATGTAGACGGTGTCCTTAATATACATACTTATTTAGTACGTTAGCGGCCTCCGCTATGAAAAATATCTCTTTCAGTTACAATGCGAAACTTAATACCGTTTTGTTTACAATATGCATTAGCAGCTTCAAACTTAGCTTGATTAACTACTGCATGTAATTGATTGTGTTTGCTACGTCCGGCTTCTTTTAAAGAAGTTTGATTATACGGTTTTACTTCTATAAGTTCAACATATTGTTTTCCAGTTTTATCTGCATATGCAATAAAAAAGTCCGGAACATATATAGTATGTTTTCCAGTTAGCGGATTACGATAAGGAATGCGTATTGCTTCACTTGCCCAATTTGTAACATTTGGATTTTCATCACAGAATTTCATAAATTGAAATTCCCAACCTGAACGATATGTTGGTACTTTGCCGCCTATATATTTTTCTGGATTCTTAGGGTTGAATTTTCCCTGTGCGTACCTGGACATTTTACACCGCTATATTTCGTTTTTCCAGAGTGTTTGTAGCTGTTGTATTTTTGAATCCAAGTACACTAGTATTCAATCTATTATAATTTAAGACTTCTGCTACTACTGCACTTAGCTTTGCTTCGTCAAACCCTTTAAGTGTATCTAACAATGTAAATATTTTAATATCGTCTAGTTTAGCTTGTTGCAAAAGAATAGATCCTGTACTAATAGCTGCGTTTTTTTCAAATCCTCGCTTTGTAAAAAACCCTATAACAGCATCTACATCATTAGATGCAAATTCTAATTTTTGAGTAAAGTACTTGTCAAAGAAAGAAGTTACACGCTGATCATTTGATTGTGTTGCTACTGGTAAACTACTGTTGTTCATTTATACACCTAATTGTTTTTCTAATGCAGCCATTGCATTTGGATTGCTTCTACTTGCTTCGTATGCTGCTTTACCTTCAGATACGCTGCCTCCGCCTCTAGCTTGGAAATTTTTAATTGATTGTCGTTGTCTTGCACTGTCTAATGCAGCTGGATTGTTTCGAAGAGCATTTTTAGAACTAGTTAAAGCTGATACAATACCTACACCGGCTGCTGCAATTAGTAGATCCTTACTGCCGCCGTTGCCGCTACTCTTAGGAAAAAATGTTTGTGCTATTCCACTAACGTTAATGCCAGTTGCTCGACCTAATGCTCCTGTTAGAAGATTAAATCCTTCTTGACGAATGCCGTCTTTACTTAGATTGCGCACATTACCAATTAATTGCGCACCTTGTAGTACTGTAAGTAATGGATTATTATATGCTTCACCACTTGCAATAAATTCATATAAATTTAGTGCGCTGCCTATAGTTCCGCCTAAGCCTAACTTTCCGCCACCTTCTAAAGATATAGGACTAGGCATGTTATCATAATGATCTTGTCCAAATCCTGCAGGCTCGCCGTTAGCGCCTGTTGTAATACTTCCTTGATTATAAAATACTGCTTCGTATGCTACTTCAATAGAATTAGCTAATGTACCAGCACCGTCACTGTTATCAACGTTGTCATGACTCCATCCAGTTAGAATAGGATTAACAAGAGTATAAGTTGTATACTCTCCTCTAGATAACGTGCTTATTTTAATACTCTTAAAAAATGGCACACCTGGATTATTAACATCCATACCAAATTTGTATCTGTTACGAGTTTGTCCTTCGTACGTACTATGTGGAACAACTCCATATGCTGCACCGGCATCTTTCTGTTGATTTCCGTCTGCAAAATAATATCTATAATATGCTTGTAATAATGCTGTAGTAATGCCTTCATTATCGTCATGTAAGTCTATACTTACTGGCGAGTATGTAATTGATGTTTGTACGTTTTTAACTCTGTTATATTTTTTCTTTGTCTCAACGTTAGCAGTATACTTAGGTAAGTCAGCTCGTTTTACTAACATACCAAGCTCGTTTAATGTTGAGCCTGTAAACAGTTGTGGGATAATACTTTGTGCTTGTGAACTTACTTCAAATTGTACGTGATAAAGGAATTTTGATTTAGGCGCTAACGCCATATCTCTATCAGTATATAGTCGTGCGGCATGTTGCCAATCAGCCATATTACCTTTTGGACTTAGTATACCGTTTGATATTGAATCTAATAAACCATTGAACTTATTTGCCATACAAATATTTATCCTTTAGAAATAAGTGCTAATATAAAGATAAAAGGAGCCGAAGCTCCTTTTGATAATTAGACTAAATGATAGTGGGTTTAAACGCCGCCACCTGTTACTGCTGTGTTAACTGTACGTCCAACTGCTGTACCAACTCCAGTACCTTGTGGTGACTGTAGTGCGTTATCATAGCGAATATTTAGTGTTACACTAACTGGATCAGTTGAGTTAGAATATGCTAAACTATTATAGTTTGCACTTTCTACATAACAACCATACAGTTCAAATGTCTCAAGTACGTTTGGAATGTTTGCTCCGTTGCCGCCATCTAAGATTTCAATACGTGTAACGAATTTATAATCTTGTCCTGATGCTGCACTTGACTGCTCGTAGAAGTCGAATTGTTTCTGTAATTGTTCTCCTACAAGTTTTTGTACATTGTTGTTAACATCTTCACGTAAGTTAAGCACAATCGGCTCCCAAGTGTGTTTACCTGCTAGATAAACTCTTGAGTTATATACGTCTAATGTCATTTGTTCAAAACTTACGTTTGGACGAGTTACGTCAATAACTTGTTTTGTAAGTTCTGTAGTCGGTGTTGATACACCAAAGTTTTCCAAGCTCACTCTAAAGCGATATTGGAGTTTTGGCATCAAAAGTCCCTGATTGCTAGCGGAATCTCCGCTAGCTAGTGGAACTGTAATTTTTGATAATGTTGATATAGCCATTTAGTCTGCTCCTGTTCTAATAGTATTTATCGTTTAAAGTCCTGATATCTCACCAGTGTTTTTCAAGCGTAGCGGAATGTAAATAAATTCAACTGCTTTTACAGGCTCAATAGCTATATCTAAGTATAGTTCATTTCTATCAATTCTGCTTGGTGTATTATTTGTTTCATCACAAACAACTAGGTAATCATAAAGACCACGTTGTCCGACTAATTCAAGTAATAGACTTTCTGCTGCTTGTTTAATTTCGTTGCGTGTAATAGTATCATTAGGCTCAAAGATATATGGCTTAGCAAGCGTGTTTAGCTGACTACGTAAGTAGATAACCAAACGTGCTACGTTGATACGATCCAATGCACTTGCGCCTCTTGCACGAGTTTTTTGTCCGAAGTTAACAAGTCCAGCACCACTAATAAACGTTATTGGGTTTATGTTGTTACTGTACAATGTATCACGTTGACCTTCGTTAAGTGATACACTTACAAATTCGCCTTCGTTACTAATGTAACCAGTTGAACTTGCGTTAGTAATTCCGCCACGTCTTGTACCTGCTGGTGCAAACCATGGGTAGCTAACTTGATCACTTAATGCAATAGTTCTTAGCATCATGTGCGAAGCTGGAACTACAACGTTGTTACCAGCATTGTCGCTACTAAATCCTGCTGGATAAAATACACCTAAGTATTCATCACGGCTAACAAGACCGTCATCGTTGTCTTCAACTGCTAGGTTAACGTTTGTTCCCCATTCGTTAAGTGAAGTTGCATCTGGTGTTAAACGCATTGGACTATCGCCTAAGATAAATGCTGTTAAGCCTCTATCAAAGTTCAAACTAATCATTTCGCCAATTAGTTCTGGATACCCTGGAGTTGCCATTACATTGAATAGTTTAGATTCATCATCACGTATTTCGTCATTGTTATTAACAACTGCTTGTAATGCTTGTACTACAACTTTACGCTGTGCTTTACGTCCAAAGCTACCTGTACCGTCTGCTTGGTTGCCTGAGTCAGTAACCCATCTGTGTGGATAGTAACCTGATTGCGGTGCAACACCTGAATCACCCATGCGCAAGTTATCTGCTGAAGTATCAACATAGTTGCGCTCAAAACGCTTAACATTAAAGCCACTACGTCTTAGGTTCCATAACAACATACCTTTTGGATATAATGCTGGATCCGGAGCATCTGCATCTAAGAAGTTACTAACACGTAGTTCTGCAATAGTAGCATCTGTAATACCAGTTGTAGTACCACCTGATGTACTCCAACGTGCGTCTGCAAATAGTATTCCATCTTCAGTTGTTTGATCACCTGTGTCTAATGGATTGCCCCATTTTTGTGCTGTTGTTCCTGCAATGTTATTGTTGTAACGGTATACTGTAGGATAGTTTTCTAAGTCTGCTGTGCTAACCCAAATATCACCTGTTACTAGTGCGCTACCATCTGATTGTACAGTTGGCATACTTGCTGCAACAATTGGTCCATTGCTGTCTGCGTCTGAAAATGCTGTTGCATCATTGTATCCAACCCATGTTGTACCATTATGATACATCATGTCAACTTCGTCGACAATTGAGTTATACCATAACTGACCATCTGTTGCTAACGAACTTGGTGCTGTAGACTTAGCAGTGTATGTTAGTACACGCCAGTTAGATGCAACAAACTGTTTTGGACTTGTTGCAACTGATGTACCATCTTCGTATGAAAGATTTGGTGTTGTTGCTGGATTAGTTGCTACAAAAGGAGTAAAGCCAATTGCGCTTAATAACCCGTCAGTGTCAACAAATTTAATGTCGCCACCTTGTGAGTGAGAAACTACAACTTTGTTTTGTGCATCAACTGTTGCACTTACGTTTGCAACACCTGCTGATGTAATACCTGCAGCAATTGCAACTGCGTCTGCACTTGCACTACCTGTTGTAGTAATACTTACTGCAACTCCAGCACTCATTACTGCACTACCTTTGTTACTTGCAGATATTGTAACAGATTTAGTATCTGATCCAACTGACACTGCTGTAACTACTGCACTTTTAATAGATGTAGCGCCAATGTTCTGTCTACGATAAATTGTAAATGTTCCTAATGGCTGTGCGTCATTTGCAACATTTGTTTTAGCAAATGATTGTCCAACTGCTAGGTTTGCTCCACCGCCAGTTACGTCAAGGCCGTATAATGCTGCAACGTTGTTGCTATACATTAGTGTTGCTTTTTCGTCCCATAGTAATGTTTCTGCATTCCATAGTTTTGTTTTTAAATTTGCACCGCCGTTTGGAGCAGTTGTTTTAATCCAAATACTACCTGTTGGGCGTGATACTGAATCACCAATTTTAAATTCCGGTACACTAGTATGTGCTGAAACTTGTACTGCTGGTGGATAATATGTCCCTGCTGCGATACCTAATAGTTGTAGTTTAGTAGTATCACCGCCAATTATAATTGGGCCACCTGCTACACTATCGTCAGCACCTGAACTTGATCCGTTGCTATAAATTTCAAGGAACCCATCAACTGCTGCTGCTGTAATTCCTACACTTGCTAAGAAGCCAGTAATAGATGATGCAACATCAGTAATTGTATTAGATCCTACTGAAACAGCCGTGCCGTTAATTGTAATGTCAGCTGGGCTACCTAAATCTGGATTAGCTACTGTAGCTTTAATAGTTGGCCAACTCGCTGTCCATGCATCAGTGCCTACTTCTACCCAAGTACCTAGTGCGTTTTTATACCAAGTGCGGTTAAGTGTAGTAACTGCAACAACTGCATAATCGCCAATTGCTCCTGTACTTGCTAATGGAGCGTAATTTGCGCCAGCATAATCAACTACGCCATCAGTAGTATCAATTACTATTGGTGTTTTAGTTGCAAATGTTTGGCCGCCAGTAGTAGTTACTGGAGCAGCATTCCATTGTTGAATTCCGTATTTTGAATTAGTTGTATCAAACCAATATGTGCCTGCTAATGGATTAGCACTAGGAGCACTAGAAGTTGGTGTAAGCTCATTTAAGTCAATGTCAGCACGTACAACCCATGCTCTGTTACTAACGCCTAATAAACTGTATGCTGCCTGTAGCCCATACTCGTTAAGCTCTCCTGCATGTATTGGATTATTACTTGCATCTACTTGGAAAGTTGGGTCTCCAAATGTGTCAGCTAAATCTCTTTGTGAAGTTAGCAAGTAAGGTTTACCTGCTGTTGCTTTTAGTGTGCCCTTAGCGGTTCCCGTTCCAGCTGCATTTTTCTTATTACTTGCAGATGCAACAAATACCATTGGGACTGTACCTGGTTCAGCTGGAGTGTAAAAACTCTCGTCTATTACGCTAACCTGTACGCCTGGTGATGTCAATGCCATATCATTGTTCTCCTGTTGGATTGTTATTGTTAGTATTTAGCATACTATGATAAAACTATGCGTGTTATAGTGGTATAAAAGGCACCAAAAAGGTAAGGTAAATACAGTATGAGACCTTTATGCAAGTGTGCGCAGAGACCTGCTGCAATTAACTACAAAAAAGACGGTAAAACTTATTATCGTAAGTTATGTGAGCGCTGTTTACGTAACGGAGTTCATCACGGAGTTCCTAAATGGAAACAGCGTGGTTATACTAAAAAAGATTTCTGTGAGAAATGTAATTTTAAAAGTAAGCACCCAGAACAGTTTAATGTATTCCATATAGATGGTGATTTAAATAATTGCAGTCCATTAAATCTAAAAACTATATGTGCTAACTGTCAACGCACTATGCAAAAACAAGGTGTTAAGTGGAAGCAGGGAGATTTAATTCCTGACTTCTAAAAATTCCATTAGCTGTCTAATATTAAACCAAAGATCATCTAATGTTCCATTGTTGTCTATTGTAAAATCTGCCATCCATTGTTCTAAACTCATTGAGTCAGATGCTTCTTCTGCTAGATGCATACTGCGATCAACCCATATACAATAATCAAACACACCAGTGTTTTGCATTGCAAAAAACTCACGCTTATTGCGTAACCCACAATAGATATTATAGGCTTCAAACATTTCTCTACCTAGAGTTGCTGCATCAGGAACATTATAATCACAGATAGCATTATACCATTCTGCTCTGTGGTTATGCCTGTCAGCATAACACTCTTCCTCATTAGCATATCCATACTTGTCTTTTAGATCATCGTAGATGAATAACTTTGAGCAAAACTTTGAACTGCTTTCAAATGTATATCCGTATTCATCTCGTAGTATTTCACATACAGTATCTTTACCATGTCGGCCGTGTCCGATGACAAGTAGTTTAGGTTTGTTCATTTATGTCTCCTAGTAATAACTTATTATAAACTAAGAACTAGTAAGTGTCAACCTTAATCGTAGCCTAAATGAGCTACATTTTTCATTTCTTCTGTGAGAAGTTCTTGAACACGCTGTTCGTATGCTTCTTCAAACCCTTCTTCGGCATATTGGGATCTTTCGTGATTCCCCCATAGTCTTCTAAAATAACTATCATAAAGGGATTCAACTACTGAGTCTGATTCTGATTTTGTAATCAGTTGGCCTTTGACCATCCAATTCAAACGGTTGGCTTCTTTACGTACTTCTGGTGAACACATTAGCTTCTCCTTGTTACATATTGTATTTACAAGGAACCAAAATCGTTAGCGTTAACTTCGGGGGTTTTTAGCCAATTACAAATCCGTAGCCTTTACCACCTGCCATGGCTAATGCTAATTCGTTTTCTAATTTTTCCATCTCTTGCTGTGCTTCTGATTTTAAACTAGATCCGTTTAAACTTGTTCCGCCTTGTGGTCCAGCAATAGTAGCAAATTTTTCTCTTGCTTCACCTAGCATATACTTACAAGTTGCAAGTGTATAATCTTTGATCCACTGTTGTGCCATATAATCGTTTAACAGTTCTTCATCCGGACGATAGTTGTAGGCATATAGCATTAGTGTTTCATTTGCTCTAGGGCGCTGTAATATAGTAAGTTTTTTAGTAGTGCTATTCCATTTGAATTCAATATATGAACCAAACATTCTACCTACAAGTTCTTGGTACTGACTAAACATATCATATGTTGCTAGTCCGCCCATATTACTACTTGATAACAAGTAAGTGTTTGTGTATGCCATGTTGAATGGTTCAAATAAACTTCCGCCGTCTCCGCCACCGCTTCTTGATCCGATACTTCTTCTAAAGATTTGACGTACTTCAATTACTTCATCAGGCAATGTATATTCATTCTGATCAAGCACTGTTGGTAAAAACAAGTATGATTCTTCAACTGAGTTTTCACTACGCTGTCTAAATCTTGTTAATGCTTTTTTTAATGCAGTTTCATAATGAATTGGGTCGAGTTCAACATCGACCATGCCTCCGCCTAATAGCGTGTTTACGTAATCATATACTTCTTGTTTTGTAGTTGCTGCCATGTTTTTATTGTCTCCATTAGTATTTATCGTTACGGCCCAAAGACGCTAAATATGTATATGCCAAGATTAAGTTTATATAAACCGCAAAAAGGTAACGACTACCACTTTATAGACAAGCAAGTGCTTGAAATGTTCACTGTTGGCGGTACCGATCTCCATGTACATAAGTATTTAGGAACTGAAACTCCCACTGAAGTAGATGCTACAGCGGATGAGCCTCGATACGATAATGTAGATACTACTAACATACAAGATTTACTATTTTTAGAAAATAGAGACAGAAAGTATGATCCCGATGTATATACAATGCGTGGAATTTATAATGTTGCTGACATAGACTTTAATTTAAGTCAATTTGGCCTGTTTATGGCAAACGATACATTAATGCTAACTGTACATATTAATAGTAGTGTTAAAACAATTGGTAGAAAAATTATTTCAGGTGATGTAATTGAATTGCCGCACTTAGCAGACGAATATGCACTTAATGATCACGCAGTAGCACTAAAGCGGTTTTATGTAGTAGAAGATGTTAATCGTGCAAGTGAAGGATTTAGCCAAACTTGGTATCCGCACTTATATAGATTAAAATTAAAACAAATTGTTGACAGTCAAGAGTTTAAAGAAATACTTGATTTACCTGCAGAAGAAGATGCGCCAGGTGGAAATACACTACGTGATTTGTTATCTACTTACGATAAAGAAATGCAAATTAATAATGCTGTAGTAAATCAAGCAGAAGCTGATGCAGCAAAATCAGGCTACGACACAAATCATTATTATAATTTACAATTAGATAAAGACGGTAATACAGAACTTGTTGATACTGACAGTGATGATGTTCCAGATACAATGCAAACACCTAATCGTCCAGGATATAACGGATACTTATTAGGTGACGGAATACCAACTAACGGAGAAGCGTTTGGTTTTGGTATTGCATTTACAGCAGAACCAGCAACTGGGGATTATTTTTTACGTACAGACTTTGCTCCAAATAGATTATTTAGATATGACGGAGTACGTTGGGTTAAGCAAGAAGATAATGTACGCATGACAATGACACAAACAAATGCAAGAGATACACAAAAAGGTGGCTTTATAAATAATACCACAACTGACACTATTGGTGGTGAAACAACAATCCAAAGACAGAGTTTATCACAAGCACTTAGACCAAAGGCAGATGAATAATGAAATTTAATGATATAAAACTAGTTGAGTTTGAACCTCAGAGCAGGAGTGACTATTCTCAAGGACCGTACTTTAAAGAACCAATTGAGCAGCGTATATTAGCAAAATGGTGCAGAGGAATACGTAATTCATTTAAAAGAGATAAAAATTTTAGCACTACTGATTATTCTAGAAGAACTATTGCTGCTGCAAGGAATTTTGCAAAAACTAATCCAGAATATTCTAAAGGGATCGAAGCATGTATTGCAGGAGGCGGCACAGCTATTGGCGGTGTAGGAAACGCTGATACAGGTTTAGGCAGTACTAACGGGCTGCCGGGTAATTCAACTACTAAAAACGGTAATAGTAAAAACGGTAATAGTAAAAACGGTAATAGCAAAAACGGTAATAGTAAAAACGGAGAGCCTGGCACTACTAAAGGTGGCGGCGATAGTAGCTTACCAGGTGCAGATAAAGGTGGCATTGTTGCAGGTCCAACTAAGATACAAAAAGCAGCTGATCAATTAGAAGGTTTAATAAATGCAGAAGACTGGGCAGGTGCTAAAGCATTACTCGACGGCGACCCAGATTTAAAAGCATTATGGCCAGCACCATATTACAAAATGATTGAAGCAGCAGTCCAAGCTGATATAGATGCAGCCAAAGCTATAGAAGATGCAAAAGCAGCTAAGAAAATAGCAGATGCAAAAGCAGCAGAAAAAGCCGCTGAAGAAGCAGCAGAATTAGCAAAAGAAAATAAGAGGCTAGCAGATCTAGCGGCAGCAGAAGCAGCAGAAGCAGCGCGACTACAAAAAATAGCAGATGATGCGGCGGCAGCTAAAAAAGCGGAAGAGGCAGCAAAAGCACAAGCTGAAGCAGATGCTAAAGAAGCAGAAGCTAAGAGAATAGCAGCAGCGCAGAAAAAAGCAGATGAAGAAGCGGCAGAGGCTGCAAGAATAGCAGCAGAAGAAAAAGCAGCAGCAGAAAAAGCCGCAGCAGAAAAAGAAGCAGAAAAAAACAACAATAACGATGAAGAAGATGCTGGCGACAATGAAGAATTTGATTGGGAGAAACTATAATGAGATGGACAGATTTAAAAAGTGTAATAGTTGAAGCAGATGAACGAGTTATTATTGCTGTTGAATTTCAAAGCGGTAAACAAATTACTATTGCAAATGTTCCTAAAGCATTAACACTTAAACCTGATTTTGAAACACAAGTTAAAAAGAAAGCACAGAAAGCAAAGCCAAACGAAGTATTTTCTAGTTGGTCTGAAGTTAATCAAAAGGAAGCTGATAAGATTAATGCAAGTGATTCTCCAGAAAGCTACGAACCAGACGAAGAAGAAAAACTTGATATGAAAAACGTACAGCTATTACACACACTAATTTTAGATACTATGGATAATAGTGTACGAAAAGGTTTAAAATATACTCCTAATTATCAAAGCGACGAACCAATGTACGTAAAAAGATCAGTTGATCCTGAGTTTCCTGCAGGCATATCATATGAGTATACTAGAGGTGGCAAAAAATATAAAATTAACGACATCAAACAAGAACTTGGTATTACTGTAATAATAAACACTAAGACTCCTAAAAAAGATGAGTACGGATATACTCATGGCGAAGGTTGGCCTGTGATGGTCTCTGATTATGACGATATGAAACAAATGATTATTGATACATGTAATGCTAGAGAAAACATTACAACCGTTGCGCCAGCGGATAATAAGCAAGAGCCAGGCGGGAAGCTAAGAATAAAAATAAGTCCGAAAAACTTCTATTATAGAAAAGCTGAGGCGGTTCCAGGATAATGCAACATTTTTATGACGGACAAATAAGGCGCTATATAACACAAATTGTTCGCCTAATGAGTAACTTTAGTTACAAGGACGGCAAAGGCGCCCTTACACAAGTACCAGTAATGTATGGAGATTTAACTCGTCAGGTTGCTAATATTATTCGTGAAAACAGTGAGAATAAAGTACCAAGTGCGCCGCGAATGGCAGTATATATTACCGGTCTTGAAATGGACACTGCTCGATTAAGCGATAGTAGCTATGTTAATAAAGTTAATATTAGAGAACGTGCTTATGATTCAGATGGCCAAGAATACTTAAACACTGAAGGTAAGAACTTTACTGTAGAACGATTAATGCCTACACCTTATACTTTAACAGTAAATGTAGATGTATGGAGTTCTAATACAGACCAAAAATTACAAATTTTAGAACAAGTATTAATGTTGTTTAATCCAAGTTTAGAAATTCAAACAACAGATAACTACATTGACTGGACAAGTTTAAGTGTAGTAAATATGACAGGTCTTACATTTAGTAGTAGAAGCATACCTACAGGAACAGAAAGCGATATTGATATCGCAACACTAACATTTAGTACACCTATATACATTAGTCCTCCAGTTAAAGTTAAACGCCTTGGTGTTATTACATCTGTCATACAAAGTATATTCAACGAAAGTCAAGGCACAATTGATTTAGATTTATCAAGAGCAGGTGGTTATTCTTCAAGTACTCCGCAAGCTGAAATTAAAACTAAAGTAGTAGCAGTTGATGACTTTGATAATCCTACCGGAGTTGAAGAACAAATTACAAACGAAGGAACAACTGTTAATGATGTTGATACTTCTATAATTAATTCGCATGACAATTACGGCTTGTTAGTAATGGGAACAACAGCTAAACTAGTAAACAGAGGAGTTGTTGGTGCTGAAACATGGACTGGTTATTTAAAATCAATGCCGTTTGAGTTTGATACAGGAGTTACTGAATTAAGATTATCTAGACAAGACTTAACAAATGATATTGTAGGTACTGTTGTAGTTAACTCACTTGATCCTTATGAATTAGCAGTTACATGGGACACTGATACACTGCCTGCAGATACAGTTATTTCTGGCCCAAATGGTGACAAGAATAAAATTGACTATATTATTAATCCGTATAAAACTAATCCAAGTTCATTAAAGTCAGGCAACCCACGCATACTGATATTATCTGATATTAATGATAGCGAAAATGTAGGACAAGATGCCGGATATGAAACACCTGATAACTATGCATATGACGGTCCAGATGCTTGGAAAAAT
>MDSX01069323.1_pt1 | contig 21192 bp, 18 predicted proteins | sample 811141 | NCBI WGS metagenome assembly MDSX01 (sample SAMN05326642, study PRJNA326480) | marine metagenome | isolation source: seawater | place: Atlantic Ocean: South East | collected 2010 | reverse complement strand
CTTTAGTAAACACGATACTTTGTCCAACTGTAATGGCATCTTCAATAGGTAATGGAATTCGATTTTGAGTTGAACCAATAAAATTGAAGTTCCGATTATTGGCCATGTAGCCCATATACTCTGCCCCCAAGGTGGCAACGCGGTAAGAGTAGCTTAATTGTGACCTAAATGACCATGGCCCGGTAGCGTATTTGATGTGTACTCTTGGAACTGGATAAAATCTCTTTTTCCCGCTTTCAAAATCTTGGAGACAATCTATGCGCTGACCAAAAATCGCACTTAGTCCCTGACCATCAGGAGAAGAAACAAAACTGTATTCGGCGTAAGCACCGGTAGTAAGTATGTTGTAATCACCATCTAATCCCCAAATATTTTGGCTAAGATTGCGCCAATTCGCATCTATTCCGGCTTTAAGTGTGTGCCTAGTATCATAGATATTGTCTTGAACAATTAGATTACCATACACATTTTGCTCTTGGGCGTTAAATATCCTATTGCCAAAATAACTATCTAAAGTTTGATAATTGGCTGATAATTGGGTTCCAATACTTCTATTAATGCCCTTATCTAAAAAGTAACCTCGTTTGGCCCACAATTCATATCTATCGGTTGCAAGTTCATGCGTCCAGATTGGAACCAAAGTTTCATACCCATATAAACTGCTCCCGCCAATATTACGAATCCAACTTGCCTTGACCCCATATTGAGCTTCACTCTTTTTTCCAATTTGTTTCCAGGCGTTTTGAATAAAGAAGTGTTTGGATAGGGGAGCATCTAAGTATCCGTCTTCATTTCCGTCCCAGCGGAATAATTGCTGACGCCCGTGCACCATTAAATTAGACGACCACGTTTGGCCTTGGTGCCACGTATGAACGGCATTTTGCTCAAATCTTCCCGGTCCAGCAAATAAATTGAAGTGAGATTTATTTTCGGTGAAACTCGGACGTAATTGATAATTAATCTGGCCGCTCATGGCTCCTGCGCCGTTGACTACACTCCCCGGCCCTTTGGACAGTTGGATGCTTTGTATCCAAGCGCCTGGAATCAAGGATAACCCTAAAACGCTGGATAACCCTCCCATAGTTCTAAGGTTGCCCCTAGTGTACAAGGCATATGGTCCCTCTAACCCTAGAAGTTTAATTTGTCTTGTCCCTGTTACGGCATCAGTAAATGATGCAGAAATAGAAGCATTGGTTTCAAAACTTTCACTAAGATCGCAGCAAGCCGCTTTTCTAAGTTCAACTTCGGAAATCAGCTGTTTGTCCAGTATAGATTTTTTGGAAAGACTTATCCCTGGATCTGTCTTAACATCAACTTCATTTAACGTTTCAAAAAGCTGAATATTTGTGGTGTCGGACTGACCATGTAAGGCTTGAGTAAACAAACCAAAAACGATTATTACCTTTAAGTAAGATTTCATCCTACTGGTCACCTGTCTGGGTGCAGAGCGCGTCACCAAGTCCATGATTTGCTCGTTGTTCAGGATCCCGATATTTGCAGCATCCATGAACTTTTGCGTATTGCTCTTCTGAAGCTAGAGAGCCTTCAACATCATGGCCAATTGAATTAATTGAGGCTATGATTTCTTCTTGACTCACTTTTTTGTTCAAGAAAACCAATTCTAATTGATGCGATTCTTTATTCCAATTCACTTTTTTTACGCCTGGGAGGTAAGCTGCATTTTCGATACGTTTCTTGCACATCCCGCAGAGACCGTCAACCTCAATGGAGGTTGAAGTTAATTTGGATTGTCCATGACTGCTAAAAGTGAAAGCTAAAAATAGGAGTAGAGCAGATATATTTTTATTCATTGTATTAATTTTTTAGTTAGAACTTAAACGCTGAGCCAATTCAGGCTTTAACTATACACAATGATTTTATGGAATTGAAGAAAAAGCGGTGGTCCATTATTAAAAACAAGACCATTGGTTAAAATAGATTCGTTTTTTTTTGACGAAACAAATGTCTTCTTAGTCTTTAGCAAATAGCTAGAACCAAGCAAATGGTATTTAGCTTGATTAAAAAAACATCTATCTAAGTCTGCTTCTGAATGTACACAACAATCTTCACTGTTTAGTTCAGCAGCAGTGTCATAAGACTTTACTTCACAATTCAATAAATGGGAATGGCAACAGTCCGCTTTATTCTGAGCCTGCTGATGCGAAAAACTTAGATGTATATTTTTTTCATGCCCGCAATAATGCAACAGAGCGGGTGCTCCGGAACTAATAAAAGAGTAAAAAAGAGCATATATGAATACAATAGCACGACGCATGAGACAAATTTAACTAATACCTTTGAAAACAATATTCTTCTTATGAGAAAAGTAATGATGTTGGGTTCTGGTGAACTCGGAAAGGAAGTAGTAATTGCTTTAAAACGCTTGGGCTGCACTGTAATAGCGTGCGATTCTTACAACGGTGCTCCTGCTATGCAGGTAGCGGATTATTATGAGGTTTTTTCGATGCTTGATGCTGATGCACTTCAAATTGCGGTTGAAAAGCACACACCAGACATCATTGTCCCTGAGGTAGAGAGTATTCGAACAGATAAACTCTATGAATTCGAGAGTCAAGGCATTCAGGTGACTCCTTCTGCCAAAGCTGCAAATTATACAATGAATCGGAAACTCATCCGTGATCTAGCAGCTCAAGATTTAGGCCTTCGAACGGCACCATATGCCTACGCTACCAATTTGAAGGAATTTAAGAATGCGGTGGAAACCATAGGCCTTCCATGTGTCATTAAGCCATTAATGTCTAGTTCAGGAAAAGGTCAAAGTGTAGTAAAAGAGGTTTCCGAATTAACTGCCGCTTTTTCCTATGCCATGGAGGGTAGTCGAGGTGATTTAAAAGAAATAATCATTGAAGGATTTATAGATTTTCATACTGAAATAACCTTGTTAACCGTCACCCAGGATACGGGTGAAACTCTTTTTTGTGCTCCAATAGGACACCGTCAAGAACGCGGTGATTATCAAGAGAGTTGGCAGCCATGTCCAATGAAACCAGGTCAACTAAAAGAAGCAGAAGAAATGTCGCGAAAAGTTACATCTGCCCTCGGTGGTTCAGGAATTTGGGGAATTGAGTTTTTCTTGACCTCTGACGGCGTATATTTTTCTGAACTTAGTCCCCGTCCACATGATACTGGTATGGTTACTTTGGCGGGAACTCAAAATTTTAACGAGTTTGAATTACATGCTCGTGCTTTGTTAGGGTTAGAGATTCCGGAAATTGAATTTCGCTATCCAGCGGTTAGCGCCGTGGTTTTAGCAGAAAAAGACGGTATACCTGAATATCATGGCTTGAAAGAGGCTGCCACTTATTCTCAGTCTGATTTTAAGATTTTTGGAAAGCCCACCACAAGACCTTATCGTAGGATGGCCATTGCGTTAGCATACGATAAAACCAACACAGAGCGTATGGATGAATTACGAGCTAGAGCAGCAAAAATTGCTAGTGAAATTAAAGTACATTGACTTTCTCTCGGATAGAATCTATAAATACTTGAGCAGAGCCTTTTTCCAGCGCACCTAACGTATGACCTTCTAATTTATGGTAGCGCAGACCTCTTCTAAAAGCATCAACAATGGAAGGGTTAGAACTTTTCATGTAGTTTATTGATCCATAAGAAAACATCACCTCACTATGGTTTGGCCCAATTTCTAAAAGGGCACCGTCGCTTAAAGTAAGGTAATTGCACAATACCATTTGATACGACTTACCTTCCCTTGTCTGTTCAGTAATGATGTTTTGAAATAACTTATCTAAAACGGCATGTAATTCCTCCTTTAGCTGCTCTTTCACCCTAGTTGACATACGTGAAGCTTCGCTAATGAATTTGATCTGTCCAATTAGATTATCAAAAGCACCGGACACCCAAAATTCCGTGCATTTTATGCCTTCACTCATGTGAGTGAGTTTTTGTCCTTTATCAATGAGGGTTTGTGGAATTGCAGAGGGATCAAAACGTTCGTGCCTTCGCATATTTTCCATAATCCATAAATAATAACGGAAGGCACTTAATCCGGGTTGATCCATGTATCTGTAAAGGGGAACTTCCTTAGCCGTGAAATATAATTGTGCTCCAGTTTGTTGGAGGGCTAGCTCCAAATTATTGCTGGTATTGTCTAAGTAATAGTCAATGTCACCGTAGTCCTTAATGGGTGGAAGTGTGGTACAAACTACGACTTGACTATTTTCTTCAGGCTGTGATCTTAATGCATCTATACTTATTGAAAAGTGATTCGCTAATTTTATCATTTCATCAGCGGTCAAAGGTGTATTACCGGTTCTTTTTCTATACAAAGAAGCTCTAGAGCATCCTAGAACTGCCATCAGGTCAGAGGTAATTTTTGATTTTCCTTTAGTCGAGCCAAAGATTTGCTCAAACAATTGTTTTTGAAATGCGTTGGGTTGAAACATTAAAATTCAGCTTGGAGTCCTAAAAGTATTTAAATTTGTTTTTAATGAAAGCATCCCACCTAGAAAGTTCGTCAAAATCATTAAAATTTGGTGAGTTTTTAACTCATCCGGATACGAAAGAGCTCCTTCTTTTGACATCACCCACGATTCGAAAGGCAAATGCGAGCCTTCTAAAACGGAGAGGTCTAGGTTTTATAAATGCAATGGTCAAAATGAAAGTGCAAGTGCTTGGAAGTTTTTGGTTGCCTGGTCTGCATATATATTCTGCTTCATCATTAAAGTCCATGTCTTCATTTACGGGTTTAAGCCAAAAGAAAATGTTAGTAGCCACTACTCATGAGAATATAGAATTGGACAACTGGTACAGTTTAAAAGGAGATCCATTTATGATTGTTGAAAATAAATGGGAAACCTTGGAGGAGTACGCAGCATCTATGAAGAAGAAATATAGGGCGCGTTTTAAAAAAGCCAGATTGCTCAAGAAAGAGTTAGAATTTAAGGGAATCACAAGTCACGCAGATTTACAGAAGTGCTGTGAATTACTCGCGGATACGCTTGAGTCAAAGGTAGTTGCGCTACCTGCGGATTTATCTGCTTTACTTACGGGGTTTAAAGAGTGGTTTGGAGATGACTATCAGGTTATTGGTGCTTTATCAAAGGGAGAAATCATAGGCTTCATAGCATTTATAAAGACTCATAACGCACTAAGGGCAATGCATTACGGTGCAATTGAAGATGCACCAGATGGATTATACAGTGCGTTGATGTATGAGGTTATTCACAATGGAATACTATTGGGGGTTAAAGAAATTAACTTAGGAAGAACGGCTACGGAAATTAAAAGTACTTATGGAGCAGTCCCACGGGATAACTATTTTTCTTTCCATACCAAGAACCCTCTTATGAAGTTGGCTTTAAGTATTGCAAAAAAGCGTTACAAGCCAAAGGAATATATTCTTAGGTCTCCTTTCCAGCTAGATTAAATTTAATTGTTTATCTCATTTATCATGGTGAATTGGCTTAAAAATCGGTAAATTACAGATGCCGATTTACCTAATATTCTTCAAATGAGTTTTGGTTTTATGTTCATCATTGTTCCAATCGGATTGGGACTGTTTGCATTAGAATTTTACTTCCTTTTTAAGCGTGGTCATAAGATTACCTTAGATCAAACTGCATTGAATATTTCTTTAGGTTTTTTTGACCGATTTATAGGTCTGTATCTTACTGAACGTTCATTGGTCTTAGTTCACGAAGCCTTAAATTACGCTGTCATTCCAGAGATGCCACTTCATGCATTGACCTTTATAATTAGCTTTTTAGCAGTAGATTTAATTTGGTATTTATTTCATGTTTTAGGCCATAGGGTTAGCCTTATGTGGGGTATTCATTTAGTTCATCATCAAAGTGACGAATATAATTTGAGCGTGAATTTTGCGCTGAGTCCATTGGGTTTTATGATTCGTAGTTTCATGTATTCATTCTTAGTAGTCATTGGATTTCCACTTGAATACGTAGTAATGAGTAGTTACCTCAATGCCTTTTATCAGTATTATCTTCACACAGAGTTTATTCATGCCATTCCTTTTCTTGATAGGTTTTTGGTAATGCCTGCTCACCACAAAGTGCATCATGCTTCGAACAAAGAATACTTAGATAAAAACTACGGTGGTGTATTCATCATATGGGATAAACTCTTTGGAACCTTTGCGCCCCTTGTTGCAAATCCAAAATATGGCTTAACTACTCCAATACCACACAAAGACTTCATCAATCTTCAGCTATTCTTTTTCAAGAAACTTTTGAAGAACTTTAAAGAGTTCGGATGGCAGAGAGGTCTTTTGCTTTTATTCAAGGGACCTGAATATCAGACTTCAGAGGTTACCAAGGTTTTTAACCTTACAACCAAAGTTCGAATTTGGAAGTTAGGGATAGGCGTATTGATTTATGTTATTTGTTATCGAATTATGGTTGAAGCGGATAGCTTGCCCGTACTTATTTCCGTTTGTATGATGAATTTGGCAGCAATCATGATTATCAACGGTATTAAAACCCCGAAAACCGAGGTGAGATGGAGGTTTATCCGCAGAAGAGTACATAGCCTCTATCAATCTGCCCGTATTCCCTAGTGAGTTTGCTTCTTTACTTATTTTTGATTATTCAAGTTTGATGTAAATGACGTTTGAAAATGAATACGGTGCTTTTACAATTGCTGAAAAGGGTGCTTCATTGTTGATGTTGCGCATAGGTGAGCGGGATCTAATACATGATTTTGGTATTGATAAATACAATTGGGCCTCTGGAGCTTTGATGTTTCCTTTTCCTGTGCGTATGTCAACAGGATCAATCATGCAGTTTGGCAATACTGACTATAAATGGCCCATCAATGATTTGGATCATAATGCTGCATTGCACGGGTTTACTCCTTGGGTTGATTTTGAACTTTCTCAACATGATCAAGGTATATCTTGCACGTATGAATATGACGGTTCTTTTGATTATTACCCATTCCCTTGCCGCCTTATAATTTCATACACTCTTCAGGCTAAGGGGTTATTGCTCAGTGCAAGAATTAAAAATAGGGGTTCTCAAAGTATGCCATATCATTTGGGATGGCACCCATATTTTAAAGTGGATTCTGGTTGTGTAATAACACCATCTCCAAAATTCAGGCTTGCTAAGGATGAGGATTCTTTACCAGGGAAAAAAGTTTCATTCATTGAATTTGATTGGAATAATGAGATTGATGGAGCTTTTTTTGCACAAGACATCTGCATGGAAAATCAAAATTACCAGATACATGTTTCTTCCTGCTCGGAAATTACTCAGATTTTTAGACCTAAAAATGCTCCTTTTATAGCAATAGAGCCTATAACCGGGTTGGGTCATAAAGACTTCCCGTGGCGCGTAGTAGCTCCAAATGAGTATGATGAGGTAAGTTGCTCAATTAGATTGTAATTCGTCTTGTAATTCTTCCAAGCTAATGCCTTTGGTTTCTGGCATCATGAAATGCGTAAAGAGTAACTGCAGCATCATGAAGGCGGCAAAAACAGTGAATATCATCCAGCTCGGGAATTCTTCAATTACTACTTCCCCTAACATGGTAATTAGAGCAGCAAACACCCAATGCGTTCCTGTGCCCCAAGCTTGACCCGCCGCACGTACTGTATTGGGAAAAATCTCTGATATGAATACCCATATTACAGCTCCCTGACCAACTGCATGGGATGCTATAAATGTGAGTATAAAAAATAAATTGAATGAGGCGCTAGCCCCTGTTTTAAATCCATAGGCAACCATAGCTAAGGAAACTATATAACCTATTGATCCAATGTACATCAATGACTTGCGCCCCATTTTATCAATAAGATAAAGACCAACAAAGGTGAAAAGTAGATTGGTACCACCAATTGAAATGGACGACAGTAAGGAGTCTGAAGATGCAAATCCTGCATTTTCAAGGATGACAGGAGCGTAATAAAGAATGAAATTGATTCCGCTCAGTTGATTGAAAAATGCCAAGAGAAAAGCCAATAATAAACTTTTATTATATTTTCCGCTAAACACATTACTACCTTTTGAAGTATCTTCTCTATGTGCTTTAATCATTTCCAATTCAGTTATTGCTGAACTTTCGTTCTCATGCAAGAGGTTCAAAGTTTTTAATGCATTTAGTTCGTCCCTTTTCTGCACTAATAGCCAACGAGGAGATTTAGGTACTCCAAGAATAAGAAGGCAATAGAGTGCAGCTGGTAACGCCTCTACACCAAGCATCCACCGCCAATCATTAGCACCACCCACGCCGCTTAGCAAGTAATTAGATATGAAGGCCACTAATATCCCAAAGACAATATTGAATTGATATAATGCAACCAATTGTCCTCGCGATTTTGCCGTGCTGATTTCACTAATATAGGTTGGAGCAGCAACGGTGGAAGCACCAACACCCACTCCACCAAGAAAGCGAAAAAATGAGAACATATATGGGTCCGAAGCCAATCCTGAACCAAGAGCACTTACTAGGTAAAGTACACCAACCCAAATGAGTGTGTTTTTTCGACCAATTCGCTTTGTGGGAATTCCACCTGCTAGCGAACCCAAGACCGTACCCCATAGTGCCATGGACATAATGAATACTCCATGAAACCACGCTGAGGTATGCCAAAGTTCCTTGATTGGTGCATTTGCACCAGAGATTACAACTGTGTCAAAGCCAAATAGAAATCCAGCCAAAGCCACGGTTAATGACCAATTCCAAAGTTTTTTCATGAGTAATGGCGATTTTGTTTTTCAAGATAATCAAACAACCTTCAAGTATACTAAATGATCAACTATGGATTTCTTTTATAGAGGCCGTGAGCTATCAGCATTGAGCGATTAAAATAAATGTCCTTGGTAACCAAATACCAAGGACATCATAGGCGCCATACCAAGTGGAGTCGGCGGGAATCGAACCCGCGTCCAAACAAGGAAGCCTGAGGCTTTCTACATGTTTAGCTTGTGATTAAATTTTTGACCAATCTCTGAGCACAAGCACCCCAATCATGGCTTAGCCTCTAAACTTGAACTAGTCCGCAAGGCGAAGACTAATTGCATTCCTGAATTTTCCACACCTCGTGATCAAGCGCCTCAGGACAGGGGCTCTTGCGAGATGTTCAGCTCCTACACCTAGTGTAGGATTAGCATAATCGACATCCTGTCAGATTAAGCGGCTAAAGCGTAAGAATCTTCGCCAGTTATAAAAAATGAAGCGGTGTATTAACGAGCTGCCCCTTCAGCGCTCGACATGCTTACATCAACCTTCGGCCTGCTGTCAAAACCAGTCGACCCCAATGTAGAGGCTAAAGATACGCGAATTCTCTGCGATTTTATAGCATACTTAAGTAACTTGGGGGTATGAAAATCGGCCTATTAAGAGAAGGGAAAATCCCCATAGACAGAAGAGTTCCACTAACTCCAAAGCAATCTAGTCAGTTATCTAATTTATACAACGTAGAGGTTGTGGTTCAACCGAGTGATATTCGGGCGTATTCCAACCAAGAATATGAAGAGAACAATATAAAGCTGCAAGAGAATGTAGAAGATTGCGATGTTCTGCTTGGTGTGAAAGAGGTGCCAATACATGAGCTCATTCCTAATAAGACCTATTTCTTTTTTTCTCATACGTTCAAAAAACAGCCTTATAACGCCCAACTTTTAAAGGCTTGCGTTCATAAGGGGATTCGATTGATTGATTATGAATTACTAAAGAGAAATGGAAATCGAGTTGTTGCTTTTGGTCGTTTTGCAGGATTGGTAGGTGCATACAATGCGCTTAGAGGTTGGGGAGAGAAGACCGGTGATTTTTCATTAAAGCCAGCGTATGATTGTTTTGATCTAGCTGAAATGTTCTCACAATTAAATAATAAAGGTTGGTCAAAACAGCTGCGAATTATTTTAACAGGATCTGGTCGCGTAGCTCAAGGTGCGGTTGAAACCCTTGTAGCATCCGGTATACCTAAAGTTACTGCAGATCAAGTGGCAACTACGGTTGGCCCATTTTGGGCCCAGCTGGACGTAGAAGAATATTATAGGCCTATTGGCGGTGGATCGGTGAATCGTTCTGAATTGTTTCAAGACCCAACCAATTTTGAATCTAATTTCATGGCTTATGCAAAACATGCACATCTATACATAGCAGGACATTATTATGATAGTAGAGCACCTTTCATATTTACTAGAGAGGATGCCAAGCAGAAGGAATTTGCAATAAGATATGTAGCAGATATAAGTTGTGATATTGATGGTCCAGTGGCTTCAACTTTGAGGCCTTCAACTATTGAACATCCATTTTATGGTTATATGGCGGCTGAAGAAAAAGAAGTAACGCATGACCAAGAGTCGTCCATAGGAGTTATGGCCGTTGATAATCTGCCTTGCGAATTACCTAGAGATGCCTCTGAAAGTTTCGGGAAGGATATGCTCAAGCATGTCATTCCCGCGCTCTTCAATGGAGATGAAGATGGGGTACTAAAAGGGGCAACGGAGTGCTCCGGTGGTTCATTGACTGCGGACTTTTCCTATCTTCAAGACTATATTGATCAGGCATAAATGTCAAAAAAGAGCGCTTTACATATTAACAAGGGTACTTCTGACGCACCCTACATCAATCCAAAATGGAAAGGCGGTTCGCGTCCTGAGCTAGATATTGAATCTCTCTGTAGTTTGTTATTGAAGGGCGATTCCACAGGACTTTCCAAGGCCATTACATTAATAGAAAGTTTGGCACCAAAAGACAAAGTTCATGCAAGGAAATTGATGTCCATGATTCTGCCTAAGTCTGGTGGCGCTCATAGAGTTGGTATAAGCGGAGTTCCAGGGGTAGGTAAAAGCACTTTTTTAGAGTCTTACTGCGCATATTTGTTGGCAAAAGATGCTAATGTGAAAATTGCAATTTTAGCAGTTGATCCTTCGAGTGAATTGACCAAAGGCAGCATTCTTGGAGATAAAACGCGGATGGAGTCTATAGGAAAAGACACTCGTGTTTTTATACGTCCAACAGCGTCAAACGGTCATTTAGGCGGTGTGGCTAAAAGTACGTATGAGGCTGTAGCATTGTGTGAGGCTGCAGGATATCACTATGTCTTTATTGAAACTGTTGGCGTAGGCCAGAGTGAAACGGTCGTAAGTAAGCTTGTGGATACGTTCTTGCTTCTAGCTATGCCCGGTACTGGGGATGAACTTCAAGGAATTAAAAAAGGAATCATGGAAATGGCAGATATTATTGCCTTAAATAAATGTGATTCAGGTAGGGAAGCTGCTGCCCGTCAAAACGCAATGGAATTGCAAAGTGCGCTTCAACTGGTTACTCGAATAAAGGACGATTGGCAAACTCCCGTGATTCAGATAAGTTCAATAGAAAGAACGGGTATGGAGCTGATTAAGGAAGAACTGGACAAATACTACCGACATTCAAATCTGAAAGGTCGATTTAAATTGAACCGTATAAAGCAAAGTGAATACTGGTTTGAGCAATCTTTGGGTGAATTGCTGTTTGAGAAATTAGGAGAGAAAAAAGATTGGAATCAAAAGAAAGCCGATTTTCTTGAAAAAGTGCGAAACAATGCGCTCACCCCATTCGAGGCTAGCGATCAATTTATAGAAGAGATTCTAGATTAAAACGAACGTGCTGCTTCGTGTTTAATAAGTAATATTGCCGCTTTTGTGGGAAATATATCCCCTGCAATTTCAGTATTAATTAACTCTTTGGCTAAGTCGGAAGCAGAAGCTTCGGAGCCGAGCGTACCGGCGATTTTATTTATTAAGCTAATAACTTGACTTTTAGCACTGACTGCATGATTCCATGCTTCGTCGCTTAGATAAACTTGTTGTGTGATGTTATAATCGAACTCTTGTCTAACTGCTTCTACGAGTGTTTTTCGGTATTGACCAATAGTTAATTTGCCAGGCATTACGCGAATGACAAGATGATTTGGCGTAATGCGTTCAAGAAGCATGATTACCCTTTCATACGCTTGCATACGCATGGGAAGCGATTTTTTCTGAAGATCTTTTCTCAAATAAAAGGCACGACGCTTCTCCTCGTTGTCTACAAAGTTTGATAATAATAAATAGGTGAGGAGCAACATTAATGCTGCTGGAAATGTGTATTTAAGTATTTCAATAAATGCTTCCATGAAAATATGTTAAGGCCTACAAATATCGTTATTTTTGCCTTCCTACAACAGCAAATTACCATGAAAGGACTTTCAACACGTGCTAAGGAAATGGGGCTACCCATGACTATTGAAATGGCAAAAAAAGCAAGGGAACTGAGTGCTACAGGAAAACACGTGATAAGTTTATCCTTAGGAGAACCAGATTTTGATACGCCAGATTTTATCAAAGAGGCAGCAAATGATGCTATGGAACAAAACTATACGCACTATATGCCTATTCCGGGATTTGCAGATGTCCGGGCCTCTATTGCGGCAAAGTTCAAAAGAGATAATAATCTAGAATATTCGCCTGATCAAATAGTAGTTAGTACTGGGGCTAAGCAGAGTTTACTCAATATATTCTTGACCTTGGTTAATCCTGGAGAGGAAATCATTATACCAGCACCTTATTGGGTGAGTTACATGGATCAAGCCAAGTATTGTGAGGGTGTTGTGAAAACTCTTCCCACATCAATGGAGAGTGGCTTTAAGATTACGGCGTCACAATTAGAATCGGCCATTACGGATAAATCTAAAGTTTTGATTTTTTCATCTCCGAACAATCCATGTGGCGCTATTTACAGTAAATCAGAGCTTGCTGCAATTGCTGAAGTAGTTGCCAAGCATCCTCATTTGTACATAATTTCTGATGAAATTTATGAGCTATTGAATTATGGAGAGATTGAGCATGTGAGTATTGCGAGTTTCCCAGAGGTTTATAATCAAACAATAACAGTAAACGGATTGTCTAAAGGATTCGCAATGACAGGATGGCGAATAGGATATATTGGAGCGCCAGAATGGATAGCTAAAGCTTGTGCGAAATTTCAATCCAATTTTACTTCAGGAGCGAATTCGATTGCTCAACGGGCATGCAAGGCTGCTTTGGAGGCAAATCCATCATCAGTAAAATACATGGTGGATACTTTTGCTGAACGCAGAGAGAAAATGGTAAGCTGGATGAATGCAATACCGGGATTTGAATTAGAAAGTCCCCCAGGGGCATTTTATGTGTTCCCAAGAATTACAGGACTCTTAGGAAAAAAGTATAACGGTAAGCGTCTTGAAAACTCCATAGAACTGAGTCTTTTTCTATTAGAAGAAGCTTTGGTAAGCACCGTTCCGGGAGATGCTTTTGGTCTCGCAGGTTATATTCGCTTTTCTTATGCTGCTGCAGAAACTGATCTTGAAGAAGCTGTTCGAAGGGTGAGAGCTGCTGTTTCAAAACTGGAAGATTAAAGAGTTAGTCATGAAAATAGAAGTTTCTAACGGAGAAATTATTGACAGGCATACTATCCTTATTATCAAGAGTGAGCGCATCACAGATCAGGCAAAGCTAGAAAATGTGCAGCTTGAGTTGGATGCGCTTTCCCAAGGAGTGAAGTACGTTTATAGTTGTGCGGAGAACCCGTCAATACTTCATGATTTGGTTGAAAAGCTGAAAAAAGTCAATGAGCAGCTTTGGGAAGTTGAGGATGAATTGAGAATCCTGGAGTCCAAGCAAGACTTTGGTAAAGACTTTATACGTAAAGCGAGAAGTGTATATTTTTTGAATGATTCGCGAGCTGAATTGAAAAAAAAGTTGAATAGCATGACGGGCAGTGTGATTGTGGAAGCTAAATCCTATGCAGATTACCCATCTAGTAAACTCGATTCCCAAGAATAGTGTAAATTCGATAATAGAAACGTCACAATTTGAGTTTTAAACAACGTTTTAATGCCTTCAGAGAACGGGTGAATATTCTCCTGTATGATAGTCGTGATTTAGTACTTGGTGCTTTATCAAGAATCTCAGTTCTCATCGCTCTTAGTACAATAATATCGCTCGTTATTTTTCACGGTTATGAGCTCACCGACGCACAAAACTATATCGTAGGTTTAATTGTAAGAGTTTCAATCGGCTATTACTTAATGAAGTTTCTTATTGAGGTTATTTATGATTTTCATCCTTGGGCTTTCGTAAAATCTAGAAAGTGGGAAGCTATTTTAATGGGGTTTCTTGTCTTGGATATACTAGTGATTAATATTCGAGGAATTGAGCTACTGAGCTTTCTTGGAGACGCAATAGGGGTTGGTAGTTTTCAAAGCGGTTTCGTGCTTTTGCTTCAGTTTTATGTGATTGTCATAGTGTTTTTGGAGTTTGGTAAAGTTGGTGAACGACTTCCTGATTTCAATCTGAGTCCACCAGCACTTTTGTTAATCAGTTTTATTCTATTAATTGCTTTGGGTACCGGTTTGTTAATGCTTCCAGAGATGATGGCAGGAAGTGGGTCTTTAGATTTTATTTCTGCGTTATTTACAAGTATTAGCGCTAGCTGCGTAACGGGATTGAGTTTAATAGATATTTCTACTGTTCTGAGCTTTAAAGGTCAAATGATTGTAATGATTCTCATGCAGTTGGGTGGATTGAATATCATTTCATTTGCGGCTTTATTCGCCATACTTAGGGGTGGTTTTGGAATGCGTCAACAGAATTTCATGAGTGAAAATCTTGGCGAGAGCATGTTACAAAGTGGAAGGCTAGTGGGTTCAATTTTCCGTCTAACATTTACCATAGAATTAATAGGTGCAATTTTATTAGGCATCATTTGGTTTCCTGAATTTGATTCTTTGGGAAACACCCTGTTTTACAGTGTATTCCATAGTATTAGTGCTTTTAATAATGCAGGATTCTCTTTATTTTCAAATTCACTGGCTACTGAGGGAAGTGCTTTTTTACCAGCGGTACATGGGGTGATTGCATTATTGATCATTTTAGGTGGTATTGGGTTTGGTACACTCTCAGATATCTTGTCACAACCATGGCGAAACCAGCCTTTAACAAGGAGTTGGAGAGGTTTGCGATTAGGAACTAAAGTTGGCTTGACCGTTGCTATCATTTTATTGATAAGTGGTGGGTTGGTTCTTTCGCTAACACTCGGATATAACGGCGATTTGGGATCCCATTTATTCGCAAGTTTATTCCAGAGCATCACTGCTCGGACAGCCGGTTTTAATACCATTGACTTTGGAACAATGGCTATGCCTGCATTACTTTTTATGATGTTCTTGATGTTTGTTGGCGGAGGATCAGGGTCTACGGCTGGAGGGATAAAGACGAGCACTTTCGCTTTAGTATTTTTAAGTGCTTACGCCACGATCAGGGGTAAAAAAGATATCAATATTTATAAAAACAAAATTCCTTGGGAGTTGATTAATAGAGCGTTTGCCGTATTCTTATTCGCTATCGTATTTATTTTCTTGGGAATATTCGTTTTGACCATATTAGAACCTGATATAGCGCTGCTAGATTTGGCCTTTGAGCAGGTTAGTGCTTTTTGCACAGTGGGTTTAAGCACAGGTATTACATCCGAACTGAGCTTAGGTAGTCAAACGGTGATCATGCTGAGCATGTTAATTGGGAGGGTAGGAACGCTGACCCTTGCATTCGCCTTAAGCGGCACTCGTCCGGAATCTAACTCTTTCTCTTATCCTAAAGGCTATTTGCACGTGGGATAACGAGGTATTGCTGGTGTCAATTTTTATCTTGAAAGTCTAGGTTTTTCAAACCAATAAACTTTAATAATTTTTTTCCATTAATCTTCAGAGATTCTTTGACGCTAGTTGCTAATTTTTTGGTGGTGGCATCATCTGGTCGTGAGACAAACTTTGAATCCCGGTAAGAAACGCCATCATCTGGTTTAGTATAGAAATATGTATAGAAACTCTTTCTGCTTTCGTCCTCGGGAATATTGATTTTTCTGTAGCCATGCGGACTGTTGTCGTCCGTATAAAATATCACAGCAGTATTGAAAGTAGGAGGTACTTTAACTATACATTCCGTCATCTCTTTGTTCCATAACTCTAAATCACCCCCGTATTCAGGTTTCCAATTTTTGTTGAGATAAACAAGTAAGTTGATACGGCGCCATAATCCCAATTTCGGGTTCATATTTACATCTATGTGAATGTCAACATAAGAACCGTTCTTTCCCTGGTGAACTCCCGATCCAAGGGCATCTGTAGTTGTATGTAGGCCTTCAATTCCAGTAATTCTAGATAACTGCTCGTACCATTGGCTTGAGCTTACTGCTTCACGTATTTTGGCAAAAGAAGTATGCCACCTCTCAAAATGATAATCTTCACTCTTCTCCTCGTTTAAACTCTTGCGCTTTACATTGAGGTCTTTTATAGACGGGAAATTTTCAAATAGGTCATTGGCAATTTCCTTGGTAAAGAAATTCTCCATCACCAAATATTTACACGGTTCAGCCTTTGAATACTGTTCGCTCAACTTATCTGAGTACTCCGTGTTTAGATATATGTCATTAATGATTCCGTTTGCCATGGTATTCTCAATCTGAATTCAAAGATAAGTTTACGCATTATTCTTGCGAGTGAAATTGGTCATTTTTACATAAACTAATGAAAATAAACGAGGTAAATATCTTTTGAAGGGAATAGAAAATCTTTCGTAACCTCCAATAACAATATGCTTTGGTAACCTACCTTTTGAGGTCTTCTGTAAAAACTTTTGAGCAAGTACCTCCGGTAGCATTCCTCTCTCTTGCGCACTACTATTTACGCCTACAGGTTCGCCATTGGGGCCTAAACTATTCAAACTCACTGCGGTGTTGATAAATCCAGGACTTAAGATACCTGCGTGAACTTGTGAATGTTGTAGTTCGTATTGAAGACTTTCAAAGTATCCAATGACTGCAAATTTGCTAGCGGCATATGCAGCTAGTTTCGGACTGCCAAAGAATCCTAAAATACTTGAAATAGTCCAAATTTGTCCAGAATCATTTGATAACATATGTGGTAAAACAGCTTTTGTTAGTGCCACTGCCGCCCAAAAATTCACGTCCATCACCTTGCGTTCTATCTCGAATTCCATTTCATCTACAGATCCAAGATGACCAATACCCCCGTTATTGACAAGAACGTCTATACGTCCTTTAAAATGAAGTGCTTGTTCCACCCATTGAGCGGCTTGTTCATGATGTTGTAAATCAAATGGAAGAACCAAACAATCTTTTGGCTCGGAAAGTTGACTTTGTAATTCTTCTAAAAGTTCTAAACGACGAGCAGAAACAATAAGGTAGGCACCTTTCTGTGAATAGGCCTTCGCAAGCGCAAGACCTATCCCGCTGCTTGCTCCAGTTATCCAGACTACTTTGCCGTTCATTTGATTCATTATTTGCGCCTTCTTGGTGCGCCCTTAAATTTAGAACTTCCTTTTGATTTTACATGTGATGATTTGCGTTTGCCCCGGTTGTCTTGATCTTCTCCGATTCTTTTTCTTCTAGGACGATCCCCCCTAGCTTCAAGTCGGTCTCCAAAATCACTGCCAAATCTGTTTGAATCCCCATTTTCTTTTCTACTGCGGGGTGTTTCTTCAGAATTGCGACGTCCTGTTGAACGCTTGTCAAAATCCCTGTTATTTCTGCTATCGAATCCTCTTCTATTGTCCCGGCCGCCTCGTCTATTCCGATCTTCACGGCGTCCACCTCCATAATTGCTTTGTGAGCTTCTAGGTGGTTTTGCGTTTTCACCTTCTTCAAAGTATGCGTTAATGGTATATGACCCAGTTTTAGCACCAGATAGACGACTAGCAATTTCAGCAGCAAACCGCTCCTCAACATCAATTCGAGAGAAAGTTTTGTCCATATCAATTTTACCGATACGTATTTTAGTTCCTTCCATCACGTCGTTGATAACGCCCATTAATCTTGATGGATTTACTTTCTGTCGATAACCTAGGTCAACCACAATAGTCTTAAAACCTGCTTCTGCTCCAGATTTTGAATCACGCTGACCGCGTTCTTTAACCTTTTTTGCTGATTCGTTGATGTTTCGTGCGCCTCTATACCGGCTCAATATGGCACTCACTTCATGGCCTAAGAATCTTTCTATTAGATCTGCCTTGCTTAAATGCGCTAATTTATCCATGGCTTCTTCTACAAGCGCAGGATCAAGTTCATAGGCATGATCTATTTGTTCTAATTCATTTATGGCTTGTCGCATTTTTATCTCGCAGATGTCTTCACCCGATGGAACAGTTTTGGTTTCAAATGTTTTCCCGATTAATCGTTCAAGACCTTTGACTTTACGCATGTTGCGACCATGCGTAATCACGATAGAAATTCCACTGGAACCAGCGCGACCCGTCCGGCCCGATCTGTGCACATAAACCTCTGGATCGTCAGGTATATTAACGTTGATAACATGGGTAAGGTCATTTACATCTATCCCTCTTGCAGCTACATCTGTAGCTACCATCACGTTAATCCCTCTATTTCTAAATCGCTTCATGACATCGTCCCTCTGCGCTTGGCTTAGATCTCCGTGTATAGCCTCAGCTCGATACCCGTCGTTTACTAATTGTTCGGCAATGCTCTGAGTCTCTCTTCTAGTTCTACAGAAAACTATGCCGTACATATCCGGATTGAAATCCAAAATACGTCGCATGGCTTCATATGTGTTTTTGGAACTAACAACATATAGTTCATGTTCTACATTTGAAGCACTGATATTACGCTTACCTGCTGATATTTCTTTAGGGTCGCTTAAGTACTTTTTAGTCAAATGTTTCATGCCCTCTGGCATAGTAGCTGAGAAACAAAGAGTCTGTTTGTGTTCAGGTGTGTTTGCTAGAATAGCATCCAATTCATCTTGGAACCCCATGCTTAACATCTCATCTGCTTCATCAAGAACCAAGAACTGCACGTCCTGTATACGAAGTTTTCGTCTTTCAATTAAATCAAGGGTTCTACCAGGAGTACCCACAACTACTTGTGGTTTGGCCTGAAGGGATTTGATTTGACTCGATATTGGTGAACCGCCATATACAGCGGTTACTCTAACATCCATGAATTTAGCATAAGACTCTATGTCTTTAGCAATTTGAAGACACAGTTCTCTTGTTGGTGCCAAAACAATGGCCTGAACATGTGGTACATCTTCTTCGAGTTGATGTAAGATTGGCAGGGAGAATGCTGCAGTTTTACCAGTACCCGTTTGAGCAAATGCAATTAAATCTGTTGATTCTTCGAGCAAATGTTCGATGCTCATTTTTTGAATTGGAGTCGGTTCAACGAATCCTAAGGCTTCTACACCACGAATGATATCCGGGTGCAGACCGCTGTCTTTATACGTTTCCATAAAGGGGTCAATGTGACCATTAAAATTGCCCAGTTCCGCTGGGTGCGCCTACTTGAGTGTCAGCGCTTCCTTACAATTTTTAGCCTACATGGAAGATGGACACCCTTAAATCGGGTGCAAACATACAAATAATAATGAGGGCAATTATTTTATTGCCCTTGCGCGGATGACATATGATTCTCCTGAGTGATAAAGGCCTTCTTGAAGTTTTACTTTTTCTTCCCATACCTCAGCATGTTTAAAATCATCCAAAAGAGACTTTACTTGGTTCACGGTGAAGCACATGCTTTCAGTCTGAGGACCCCCGCTTCCCATTCCTATGTTTTTTGTAGAAAACGCTTCAAAAATTAGATGTCCCCCCGGAGTCAAGAAGGTATTTAAGCGAGTATAAACCGATTCTGCCATAGGAGAAGGAAGGTGAAAATAAGAGTAGGCCACGACATCCACCAAGACGGGACATTGGAACAAATTTGCGTCGGCAATATTAAAATCGAGCGTTACTCCATTTTCTTCCGCCAAGGCTAAAGCTTTTTCGCGTCCTTTTTTACTCTGGTCAAATGCAATAACGTTCCAGCCCTTTTTCAGAGCGTATACAGCATTACGTCCCTCTCCTTCGCCGGGAAGAAGAATTCCAGCAGATTTGATTTTATCTAACTCTTTAGCAAAGAATGCATTGGGTTGTTTTCCGTATGCATATATCCTCTTACTAAATCTTGAATCCCACATTTCCTGTGAGTTTGAGTTCATTGAATCCATTGGTAGCCTTAGAATTGGTTGGTATACTTCGTAAGTATAATGAAGATAGAATTATTTATTATCCGGTTGAGATTAAACCGTTCAGTTTTTTTGATAGGTTTTCAACGATATTTTTTCTCTAGTAGTTGCAAAAAAGATTCATAGAGTTATATTTGCACCCCCGAATAAGAAGGAAAAGAACAAGAGTTATGAAACGTACATTTCAACCTAGTAATAGAAAGCGCAGAAACAAGCATGGTTTCCGCTTGAGAATGGAGAGCGCTGACGGCCGCAAGGTGCTGGCTTCTCGTCGTTCAAAGGGACGTAAGAGATTAACTGTAAGTGATAAAGGAAATTACAAGGGTTAAGATGTTAAAAACCTTTTAATAATATGTAAGGTGTTGCTAATCGCAACACCTTTTTTTTGGCCTTATGCCAACTAAATTTGTATAAATCTTAAGTTCATGCCGAAGAGTTCATCCATTAAGCACGTTTTAATTATCGGATCTGGACCAATTGTAATTGGCCAAGCATGCGAATTTGATTACTCAGGATCTCAAGCTTCACGATCTCTTCGAGAGGAAGGAATCATTGTTACTCTTATCAATTCAAATCCGGCAACCATAATGACAGATGAAGTGGTTGCAGATAATATTTATTTGAAGCCACTAACTTCTGAGAGCATAGAGGAAATTTTAAGTATACATCCTGATATTGATGCTGTCCTTCCAACCATGGGTGGACAGACTGCCTTGAATCTCTGTATAGATGCGGATAAACAAGGTATTTGGGAAGAATATGCTGTACAAATCATAGGTGTAGATATTGACGCGATTAATATCACTGAGGATAGAGATGAATTCCGCAAGTTGATGGAACAAATTGATATTCCAATGGCGCCTTCGCGAATCGCGAAGAGTTTTTTACGAGGTAAAGAAACCGCTCAAGAATTTGGCTTTCCGTTGTGTGTTCGTGCTTCCTTTACGCTCGGTGGAGCAGGGGCTACGTTTGTGCACACGGAAGAAGAATTTGATACTGCTTTGAGTAGAGGATTGGAAATCAGTCCAATTCACGAAGTAATGATTGATAAAGCCTTATTAGGTTGGAAGGAATATGAATTGGAAATACTTCGTGATGAGAATGATAATATCATCATCATTTGTTCTATTGAGAACATGGATCCAATGGGCATT
>MDSX01098746.1_pt1 | contig 21202 bp, 14 predicted proteins | sample 811141 | NCBI WGS metagenome assembly MDSX01 (sample SAMN05326642, study PRJNA326480) | marine metagenome | isolation source: seawater | place: Atlantic Ocean: South East | collected 2010 | reverse complement strand
GTTGGATAGTTTGCCACTTACTTCTAGTGGTAAAGTCAATCGAAAAGCTTTGCCTGCTCCCGATTCAGGATCATTAGCTTCTAGAATGACCTATGTATCTGCTCGCAACCCGATAGAGCAAACATTGATGAATTTATGGGAAGAATTATTAGGCAGAAGCCTCATTGGCATCCATGATAATTTCTTTGCTATGGGGGGGCATAGCCTTCGGGCTATTCGCCTAGTGTCTTTGATTCAACAACAATTAGGTGCTAAAATCAAACTCACACAGATTTTTACACATCCTACTATTGCTGAGCTTGCTCGAGAGGTAAGAAGTTTAGCGACCTTGCACCCTAGTTTATTAAAGTCTATTCCTCCGACTGCAGCAGCTGAAAACTATGCTTTATCCAATGCCCAAAGAAGACTCTGGGTAATAGACCAAATGGAAGAAGAGCAGATAGCCTATAATATGCCTGCTGCCATTCGACTAAATGGAGAGCTGGATAAACAAGCTTTAGAGCTCAGTATTCAACTACTTTTCCAGCGACACGAAAGCCTTAGAACTAATTTTGTAGAGGGGCGACAAGTTATTCATCCACGAATAAACTTTAGCTTGAAGCTCACTGATTATAGAGGAGTTGATTTCGAAACTATTCAAAGTCATATTCAGCGACATGCTGCATTCCCTTTTGATCTGTCAAGGGATGTGCTGCTACAATTGGAATTGCTACAACTTGGTACAGCCGAGCATATCCTACTCTTTAACATGCACCATATTATTTCCGATGGTTGGTCTATGGGGATTTTATTCAAAGAGTTGGATGCTTTATATGAAGCTTGTAAAACTGGTATCGAAGAACCTTTGTCTGTTCTTACGCCTCTTGCTATTCAGTATAAAGATTATTCGGCTTGGCAAAATGAATTATTGGAATCTGAGCAAGTCCTTCAATTACGTGAATATTGGCGAAAGACTTTAGCTCCAATTGAAGGGGCGTTACCTATTCTGGAATTACCAACAGATTATCCTCGCCCAGCGATTAAAACCTATAATGGAGCAAGTATTTCTACCTGCCTTAGCCCTACGATATTAGCGAAACTACAGGATCTCTCCCAATCGAAACAAGCTACTTTATTTATGAGTCTGATGGCTGTGGTAAATGTATTGTTATATCGCTATACTGGACAAAAGGATATCCTGCTTGGTTCACCAATTACGGGAAGAAATCATCCTGATTTAGATGAACAGATTGGGTTTTATGTCAATACTTTAGTACTAAGAAATCAAATAGACCCGACGGATAGTTTCATCACTTTTCTTGATAAGGTCAAAACCAATTCTCTGGTAGCTTTTGAAAATGAATTATATCCATTTGATAAACTAGTAGAAGAACTGGATTTACCTAGGGACACGAGTCGATCTGCGGTTTTTGATGTAATGGTGGTCTTACAAAATAATGAAGCCGTTGAATTTAAATTGGGAGATTTAGACCTAAAATTCGAAAAAAGAGCATCAACGACTAGTCAATTTGACCTTAGTTTTGATTTTGCTGAGAATGAAAAAGGCTTGCACTTAGATGTAGAATACAACACCGATTTATTTAAAGAGGATAGCATCCAAAGGATGGTGTTTCATTTAGAGACTTTGGTGGGAAGTGTACTAGCTAATCCAAGTGCGTCAATTGATGAATTAAATATCTTGCCAGCAGCAGAGCGACAGCTTCTTTTGGAAGGTTTTAATGATACAAAGGCTAACTTCCCTTCCAACAAAACAATCATAGATTTATTTGAAGACCAGGTCGAAAAGACCCCTGCCAATCTAGCAATTGTTTTTGAACAAACCGAACTGACCTATCGCCAATTAAATGAAAAAGCCAATCAGGTAGGACATTATCTGAGGACTACGTATGACATCCGACCCGATGATATATTCGCTTTACAATTAGAGCGAAGTGAGTGGATGATTATTGCTATTCTAGGCGTGATGAAAGCAGGAGCGGCTTATTTGCCCATTGCACTTGATGCGCCTAAGAGTCGAGTGGTGTTTATGCTGCAAGACAGCAAAGCGAAAGCCTTGCTGACAGATAAGGCAAACTATCCAACTGCTAAAGCATTGGAAAGTATTTTACCTGTATTAACAATAGAAGGAATAGAAAACAAAGTACTATCTCCGTCAGTCGTACGCCGTCCATGGTCCATCGTAAACGATTTAGCCTACATTATTTATACTTCTGGTTCAACTGGGCAACCTAAAGGAGTTATGATTGAGCATAAAAGTGTAGTAAACTTGATAGAATTCTTTATCCCATATTTAGGGATTACATCCAAAGACCGAATCTTACAAACTTCTTCTTATACATTTGATTCTTCTGTAGCGGAAATTTTTATGCCGTTTTTTTGTGGAGCAACTTTAATACTCGTAAAAAGGATGGTTTTATTATCACCGACTTCTATTCAGAAGTACCTCAACTCGAAGCAAGTTACTTATATGGATGGTACACCAGCTTTACTCGCTTCCTTTAATAAAACCTTATTTAAGGATCTAAGAAGCATGTGCATAGGTGGAGAGGTAGCTAATATGAGTGACGTACGGTTTTATGCTAAGCACTATAATTATTTTAATGATTATGGTCCAACAGAATGTACCGTTACCACGACGATAATTTTAGTATCCGATAAACAACAATTTCTTGAATCAGCCGCTATTCCTATTGGTAAACCTATAGCCAATACCCAAGTTTATATTTTGGATGTACAAAACCAACCTGTACCGATAGGATTAACAGGTCAACTATATATTTCAGGAGTTGGGTTGGCCCGAGGCTACTTAAACAATCCTGAACTAACCGAAGAGAAATTCATTCCACACCCCTTCATAGAAGGGGAACGGCTTTACAAATCAGGCGATTTGGCACGCTGGTTACCTGATGGCAATATCGAATTCTTGGGCAGAATAGACCATCAGCTAAAGATCAGAGGCTTTCGAATTGAAGCAGGAGAAATTGAAACAGTATTACAGGAAATCCCACAAGTAGAAAAAGCAGTTGTAGTTGCCAGAGCGAATATTCTAGGAGATAAACAATTGGTTGCATACTTGGTTTTGAATCAATACGAAACACCAAAGTATCTTGCTTTGCGAAGTTTTCTCAAACAAAAGCTACCTGGCTATATGATTCCTGCTGCTTTTGTTCCTCTTGATGCGATTCCGCTCACTACAAGTGGCAAAGTCAATCGCAAGGCATTACCTGCTCCCGATCGGGACCGTCAGTTCAGCGTTGCTTCTTTTGTTTCCCCAACTACTCCAATACAAATACAGCTTGCTACTATCTGGAAGGAGGTGCTTTTCTTGGACAGTCAGGTGGGTCTTCATGATGATTTCTTTGACTTAGGAGGTCATTCCTTATTGGCTATTCAGTTAGTGTCTCGAATAGAAAAAGCTTTTCAATTTAAAATACCCCTGCACCAACTATTTAAGATAGGATCAGTAGCAGAAATTGCAAAATTATTGGAGACTACGGAAGATAAAGAACAGTATATTCAGAAAAAAGAAAAAACAACGAGTATTGTATTTACCCCATTAGCCCCTGAGATCTATAGACAATTATTAATATATACCAGCGCTTGGCAGGGAAAACGAGTATCCCCTCAATCCTTACTATCCAGTCTAAACACAACAGGTACTCGTCCTGCTCTTTATTGGTGCTTCCAAGGCTTTCAAGAATTCAACCAATTATCTAAATATCTTGGAGAAGATCAGCCTGTTTATGGAATGCGCTCTGGGCATGAGGTAATGCAATACACGGCTGAAAATGTTAAAAATTTATCTAAACATTATGCCAACGAAATCGTGGAAGTAGACGCACAGGGGCCTTACATTTTAGGAGGAAATTGTCAATCAGGTTTTATCGCTTATGAAATCTCCTTGGAGTTAACTCGCAGGGGAAAGATGATTCACCATGTTTTTATCTTAGAAAGTTTGTATTCTCCTACAACCGGGGAAGTTGAGTCTTTATTTTTATCCTGTCCAGATACTAGTCCGATGACTTTTATCTTTGGTGAAAAAAGTCGTTTTAATCCCTATTTTTATCATCAAGCACCAGCAAACAGTTTACACAAATACTTGCCCCGAGGCTTTGATTTTGAATTCCTTCCCTGTGACCACGGGCAATATTTTCAAGAACCGAATGTTCAACTTTTGGCGACCATTATTCAAACCCAAATAAGGAAAATTTCACAATTGCCTTCAGGTGCGATAGAAAAGGATTTAATGGTTCATTCTGCCGCAGAACCTTGGTCAAAGGAAGCTTATAAAGCTAAACTCACGCTTAGCTCTATACTACCAAAAGAAGTAAATGTTGAAGATATCCTACTACTTGAAATAGTCATCCAAAACCAGAGCATGCTCCCTTGGATAGCAGGAAGTGGATTAGGGCTGGGTAATCACTGGTATAATGAATTGGGCGATATCATTCAATGGTTTGACGGCCGAGTGCTCTTAGAAGAAACACTTAACCCAGGGGAAACGACCACCTTATCACTACAAGTAAATGTTCCCAACAAACCTGGCAAACATATTCTAGAAGTAGATTTGGTAGAAGAAGGGATTACATGGTTTAAATCGAAAGGTAATACGGTTATAGCCATAGAAGTGAAAATAAGCAGAAAAACCTCGCCTTTCATTAGTTACCTTAAAAACACATTTGGAAAAAGAGATTAGGGTTATCATTCCTTCCACTATTGAGTAGGAATTTAAGATGCACAAAATTACTTATTACAGTTGTATGAATTCATTCGCTTTAAAAATACTATTGAATCGTGAAAAGCAAGAATTTCAGGCTTGTATTGCCTGTATACAAGGAGAATTAAAAGAAGGTATACTATATTTAGAGAAACTCCATCCAAATGAAAAGGCTATTTATAAGACTTATCAAGATGACCGTAGAAAAGAAAGTTATCTGTTAGGAAGGCTAACTGCTAAGCAAGCTATTCTCGAATTAAGGAATATAAGTAGTTCAAAATTAATCTGGATAGATACGGGTGTTTTTCAATTTCCAGTTGTGAAAGGAGCAAATCTGCAAAATATTCAGGTGAGCATAAGTCATTGTGATACTATTGGATTTAGCGTCGCTTATCCAGAAGCACATCCAATGGGCATTGATGTAGAAAAGATTAATAGTGATAGAACAACTGAAGTTTTGAGTCAACTTACTAATCATGAAAAATTGCTGTTAAATAATAATGCTAATACTTCTGGTTACACGGCTATCTTTAGCATAAAAGAAGCATTATCTAAAGTAATTAGAACAGGAATGATGCTGGATTTTAAATTTTTTGAAGTCGAGGCTATTAAGAGGGAACAGCAGATTTTGGAATGTACTTTTACACATTTTGGACAGTATAAGGCTTTTGCCTTTATTAATAGAGGTTTCGTTTTTTCTGTTGTTTTGCCAAAAAGGACGACTGTACAGCTTGATAAACTATGGCAGATGATTGATGACCTAAGCATCGTAGTGAAAAGCTAAAATCGCGGTTGATATATTTTGTTCTTCACCATTAACAATGAGAGTCTAACAAAGACTTCCTTACTTTCCGCAGGAACGTGAGCATTTAATAAAGATAGTGAAGAGATTAGTAGGAGATGTCAATGGCTAAGCAGTCTCACAAAATGTTCGTTATGATTTCTCTGAGAATGTCATTTTCTACTTTTCTGTCTTTTCTAAATTCATTCCAATTATTGATCTGCAATGCAATCAATATCCCAATGACAACCAAAGCAATTTCTCCAACAGCGTAGAGCAGATACTTTCTGGAACTCCCTGATTCAATCAATGACTTTCTTATTTTCCTAAGGAATGTGAGCATCCACTAAAGATATGGAATAGAGAATAACTGATAATAGAGTAGATGATAGTATCACAAAACCTTGATTAAATAACCGTCTTTGGTTCTTTTAATCTGCGGTTCACTACAATTCGTTCATTCGTAAGAAAGTGAACATCTACAAAGAATATTTTGAGTCTATTAATTCCAATATTTCATCGAGTAGATTAATTACCATTTCTTCCTGATTAATACAAATCAAATGCATATTTAGGGACCGACTTAATTGATTATCATAGCTTAAATCTGAAAATAATTCCTGTTGATCTACATCCTTTGCAGGTACTTTTCGCAACTCCGATGACCATGAAGGGCTGCCAGTAATAAGATCTCGAAAACGTGCATATTGACCAGTAATTTCAACCAGCTCCTTTCTGAACTCAAACATCAGGTCCTCTATTTTTTGCACCTCTTGTAACTGAGTATGATATTGATTCAGTTGAGTTTTAACAGAATACACTGAGATGAGATCTAATTCATTACCTGCCATAATCCGATCAATAATCGACCTTTGGGGTGAATAAGGCCCCAAAAACTGTGATAAGGCAAGTGTATCCATCAAATGTTCTGTTGCGATGACAATGGGATATGAATCAATCCAATTTATGATGGAGAGGCTTGCTTTCTTTAATATAGTGATGTGGTCAATTCTCTGTTCGAAGGACTTTTTGCTCAAAGTAAGCTCATCGCGCAGAGTTTTCATCATTATGGATTCAACCTCTCGCTCCTTCCTCCACTCATTCCAATTATTTACTTGAAGCGCAAGTAATATACCAATCATAACCAATAGTATTTCTCCAATGGCGTACAAGATGTACTTACGTGCCGAGCCTGATTCAATCAAGGACTTTCGGATTTTTCTCAGAAATGTGAGCATTCACTAAAGATAGAGATTGGAGAAGAACTTAGTGTAAAACAAATGGAGAGTTAAATAATACGTTCCTTTTATGAGGGGGTATGAATGACCCGTAAAGAATAAGGAGGGTTTTGTGAGACTCTTGAAAATTAGTCCTAAGTTCTTTAGTTAGTTATTAGACGAAAGAAATAAATTCTCACACAGGAAAATGTTTTAGTTTAGAGCAATCGTCTTGCTAATGAGAGCTTTACTTTTTACACTAAACAGATGTAGATTCATTAAAACGCATCCTCTATAAATTGTCAGCATGATTAAGTTTGGGATTTTACTTACTCAGGTGATTCTTCCAAGATAGCCTCAATAATTTCTTCGGCGCTTTGTAATTGATTAAAATAAATCACGAGTTTGTAAAGCATGTCATCCAATAAATTCTCAAACTTCATATCGTGAAATATCAACATCTCATCCAGAACTAACGTAGTTGGGTTCTTCCAATTTAGTGAACCGTACATATCGATGTTTCGCAATGAGTAATGATCATACAAGTAGGTAAGGAGATGATTCCGAACATGTTCTTCAATCTCGAAATACCCATTCTGTGCTATTTGCAGTAGATTTGTCCACTGGAATAGTAACTCCTTTAATTTGTCATTGGTCAGATGCTGTAATTTACCTGACTGAACAAGATCAGAAAGGACGTATTGAGAAGGTGCGAAAGGACGAGTTTCCAATGTATAAAAGAGTAAGCTGTCAATATTGTACTGTTCAATTGCTTTTCTTTCCTGCCCGAAATAATTCATCAACGTCAATGTCGCATTTGAGCAATTTTCGATTGCATTCCTGGTCAAGGAGATTTCGTTTCTATTCAGTTGAAATTCTTTATGAAGATTAGCGAGGACTTCTTTTTCAGTAATTCGATCCAACCTGTCTTGGTTCCAGTTATTCACTTGGAGCGCCAACAGAATCCCTATCATCACCAAGGCTATTTCTCCTATAGCGTAAAGCAAATACTTTCTGGTTCCACCCATATCGAGTAATCCTTTTCTTATTTTACGGAAGAATGTCAGCATTTAGTAAAGATAGAAATCAGGATGGAATGGAATATCTGATGGAGAGAGTAATATAAAACGTTGGTTATTTTGTTACTCGTGGAAATATTAGAAGAACATAGGTTGAAATGCAAATTCAACAGTTTTCCTTTTCGATACATAGGGTCAAATAAGGCGAGTTACACAAACTCGTTACATTAATCAAAGTAATATAAACCCAACAACAACCGTTTTTTATTACCCCAATTCATTAACAATGTTGGGCAATGTCAAGCAATGACTTTTTTAATCTAAAATAATTGAGTATTCATCTGTGTTAATGAATGTAAGAGTCTTTTTGGCGAAGACATTTTTCCCAATCATAGACAGCTTAAGTTAGTTCATTATTAAAATACATTATACGAATACTGCATTCCCCCTGATTCCATCATATGCCACCATCAAGGTGATTTTCGAAATACCTCCCCCCAACTTACCAGTTTTAATAATATGGGACCTATTGATAATGCTCAATTGATATTAATTTCTTAAAACTAAATTTTGAAAGAATAGGTAACTTCTGAAACAATTAGTGAAAAAGAGGAAATTGAAAATACGGGTAAATCAAAAACGACTGACATTGAGTTGATCACTTGTAACAACATTAAGTCATTCTGGTATGCATCCTAACTCAATCTAACAGAGATAATGGCACCTTTTACGTCATACAAACAAATACCGAACACGTATTCGACCACTTAAAAACAAAAAAGCCCCATATTCATTAAGAATACAGAGCTTTTAAGTTGACCCATAAGGACTCGAACCTTAAATGACGATACCAAAAACCGTAGTGTTACCAATTACACCATGGGTCAATTGCGGGTGCAAAATTAAGACATTTTTCAGTTTAAGTAAATATTGCGAATTATTTTTTTCAATCTATTATAAACTGTAAACTTTGCTGATCCCTTTACAATTTATCCTTGCATGACATCTTCTTGCTGATTGATACTTTCGTCATGAACAGCTTTTAAAAATTTATTGATAAACTGAGCACTTAAACCTTCTTTTTCACCCTTTAACACAGAAGAGCCTATAATTTCTTCCCATCTCTTAGGCTGTAGAATAGTCATGTCATTTTCTTTTTTGTATTGACCTATTTTTCGAGCCACTTTCATTCTTTCGGCCAGCAGATTCAATACATCTGTATCGATCTCACTGATTTCACTTCTCAGGTAATCTAAAGAATTTTGGACGTCCATGTCGTTCTCTTTATTAAATCGAGCTTTAAATCCTGACACCATTTCGCCGAAAACCTTTGGTGTAATCTGCTGCTTAGCATCTGACCATGCATTATCTGGATCTCTGTGAGACTCTATCATAAGACCATCATAATTGAGGTCAACTGCTTTCTGAGAAACGTCAGCTAATAAATCTCTTCTACCACATATATGAGATGGATCACAGATCATAGGCAGGTCAGGCTGCTTTTGCATAAAATCTATGGCCATTTGCCACATAGGTCTATTGCGATATACTTTTTCACCAGCATTACTGAACCCTCTGTGGATTACTCCTAAATTTTTTATACCGACTCTTTCAAATCTCTCTACTGCTCCCATCCAAAGGCTTAAATCTGGATGAATAGGATTTTTGACCAAGACAGGAACATCACAACCTCTTAGTGCTTCTGCTAGTTCTTGTACAGCAAAAGGATTTACAGTAGTTCTTGCTCCTACCCAAATAATATCTACACCAAACTCCATACACATCTCTGCATGACCTGCCTTAGCGGCTTCTACAGTGATAGGAAGGCCAGTCTCTTCTTTCACTCTTTTCATCCAAGGTAATCCACTCACTCCGATTCCTTCGAAAGTGCCAGGACGTGTACGTGGTTTCCAGATGCCTCCTCTTATTATATCTACTTTTCCCGTAGCGGCGAGGTCTCTTGCAGTCTCTAAAAGTTGTTCTTCTGATTCTACAGAACACGGACCTGCTATTACTGTCGGTATGTCCTTTGTTCTGAGCCAGTTTCTTCTGGTGGTCGTTTTTTCCATAATAGCTCCCATAATAAATATTGCTTTTAGCTTAATTTTAAAATATTCAGTTTAATGCCTTTCAGTACTCTTTTTATATTATTTGCACTGATGAGGTAGTTCTTTATTCCTTTTTTGTCCTTTTTATCCAATTTGTCTTTGAAGTCTTCAAGATGATTGATATATGCTCCAAGAGCAGTGGAAAGGTGTTCTGCGTTTTTATCAAAAATAGAGGCCCAAGTATCAGGGTTACTTTTTGCTAATCTTACTGTAGATTCGAATCCAGTACTGGCCAAATTCACAATTTGTTTACTATCCTTTTCTATATCTAATACAGTCATCCCTAGCATAAATGAACTCACATGAGAAAGATGAGATACATATGCCATATGCTTATCGTGCTCATCAGGATCCATAAACAAACTTTGCATTTTCATCTGATCAAATAGAGATATCGCAATATCTAGAGCATCCTCATCTACCTTATCTTCTTCACAAATGATATTCTTTTTGTGGGCGAACAACTCTTCTAAAGCAGCTGATGGTCCTGAAAACTCAGTACCTGCCAGAGGGTGAGCAGCAACAAATCGACTTCTTTTTTTATGATCACCTATGCTTTCACAAATGCCTTTTTTAGTGGAACCCACATCAATTAAAACTGCGTTCCATTTTATATGATCCAAAATCTCAATTGCCAAGGTTTCTATGTGGTCTACTGGCACGGCGAGGAAAATAGCTTCACACTTCTCTGTGGCCATTTTAATGTCACCATGATCATCTATGAATCCAATATCATAAGCCATCTCGATGTGCTTATCGTTCATGTCCACACCGGTAATTGTATGACCTAATGCCTTTAGATCTCGTGCAATAGATCCACCTATTAGTCCTAATCCTACCACTCCTATATTCATACTCCCACTTCTTTATTTACAAATGCTTTGACTCTACTAAATGCTTCATCAAGCAGCTTTTCATCTGAGCAAAGTGATATTCTGATATATTCACTTCCGTTACTTCCAAAAATAAATCCAGGAGTGATAAATACGGATGCATGATATAATAAGCCATCCACCCATTCTTTTACATTATGTGACTTTCTGGGTTTGCCCCAAACAAAAAGGCCGACCGCATTCTTGTCATATTCTACATCTAATAAATCCATGATGGCCCATACTTTTTCTCTTCTTCTTTGATAAATGGCATTGATATTATCATACCATTCTTGTCCTTGTGCTAAAGCTTTACAAGCTGCCATTTGCACAGGTCTAAACATACCGGAGTCCATATTACTTTTGAATCTCATGACCACATCGATATACTCTTTTGCACCGACTACTGCTCCTATTCTCCATCCAGCCATGTTGTAGGTCTTACTAAGGCTTACTAACTCAAGACAGCAATCACCTGCTCCATCAACTGACATCATACTCATTGGCTGATCATTAAGAATAAAACTGTACGGATTATCATGACAGATAAGGATGCTATTTCTTTTGGCGAAAGCCACTAAATCAATGTAGAATTTCTCATTTGCTATTTGCCCTGTAGGCATATGAGGATAATTGATCCACATGATTTTCACTTTTGACAAATCACTGTTTTCAAGAGCCTTGAAATCTGGCAACCATCCGTTTTTGGCTTTCAAGTCATAGTCTATTGGAATTCCCCCTGCTAATTTGGTTGCTGATGCATAGGTAGGATAGCCAGGATTAGGAATTAGCACTTCATCACCGGCATTCAAAAATGCCATGGATATATGCATGATTCCTTCTTTAGAACCAATAAGGGGAAGCACTTCATTATTGGGGTCGAGATGGACTTGGAATTGATTTTGGTAGAAATTGCTAAAGGCTTTTCTTAACTCAATGATTCCTTTATAGGATTGATATTTATGAGCTAATGGGTGATCCAATTCTTTTTTTAAAACCGAAAGGACTTCTGAAGGAGGAGATAGGTCAGGACTTCCTATACCTAGATTGATAATATCTTTCCCTTTTGCATTGAGTTCGGCGATTTCTGCAAGCTTAGTTGCGAAGTAGTAGGTCTCTATTTTTGCTACTCTATTCGACGGTGATACTATCATGGATCGTAGCTTTTTTATAGATTCCTAATTCGTCCAAAGCTGTGGTTTTATCTTTTAGCTCTTCTATTATATTTTCGTATTGAGTCAGGTGATCAAATTCTAAGTCCAAATGAAAATAATATTGACTCGGTTCATTAATTACAGGATATGATTGAAGTTTGCTGATATTAATTTTTTCATCTGCAATTGTCTGAAGAACTTTAAGCAGACAGCCACTTTGATCAGGTACTCTAAGATAGATTGACGCCTTATCAGCATTTCCTATAGATGAAAACTCTGACTCTCTGCTGACTATAAAAAATCGAGTATAGTTTTGCTTTGAAGTCTCTATTCCTGGAGATAGAATTTCTAAATTATAGAGGTCTGCTGCAGTTTTACTTGCTATGGCGGCCCTACCCATAACATTGTTATCCCTAATTCTTTTTGCACTGAGTGCGGTATCTTCAGATTCTATCAATTTAAAATGGGGAACAGACTTGAGAAACCCTAAACATTGATTTAGTGCCATAGGATGACTAGCTACATCTTTGATATCATCAATAGACTGTCCCGGAAGAGCCATTAAGTTATGCTGGATCCTAAGATATACCTCACCAGTAATCCAGAATTTCTTTTCTCTAAGAATCCTATAGTTCTGAAGGATACTTCCTGCAATAGAGTTTTCTATTGCCATAATTCCATAGTGCACTCCATTATCATTTGCTACTGTATCTGCCAAAATTTCAAAAGTTTCAGCTTCAATGGCTTCCATTCGGTGGTGTCCGAAGAATTTACGAGCAGCCTCTTCGTGATAACAACCCGATACTCCCTGTATAGCTATTTTAATATTTCGTTTCATTGCAAAAAAAAGGAGTCCTTATGTAGGACTCCAGTTTATATTTTGATATGAATTTTAAATATCTATTTTGTCCTATCTGCTATGCGCCGATAAAAAAGAAATAGAAAAAATAAAATCCAAAAAATCTCATTCTTACTGAATTTTTAAAAAAGTATTCCTAACAAACTTAATAGGATTTTTAATTAATTCAAATATTAAGCCAAGGGAGAGGTGCAAATTGTGAATAAAGTATCATAAATACTGATTATAGAGTAATAATCACATGTAAGTAATAAGACATATTATCTTTGCAGATTGAGTTATAGCCATGAGTGAAATAATAGAAAAGTCATTTGCCTATTTAGACGAACTAAATGATGTACAACGCAAAGCCGTGGAGTGTATATCAGGTCCTGTAATGGTCATAGCAGGGCCAGGATCAGGAAAGACGAGAGTGCTCACTTATCGTATAGCTCATCTCATAAATAGTGGAGTAGCACCTTGGCAAATTCTTTCTCTCACATTCACAAACAAGGCAGCTCGTGAAATGAAGGAGAGAATAGAAAGGGTCATAGGTCAGAGAGCTAACAAGATTTGGGCAGGCACTTTCCACTCACTTTTTGCAAGAATTCTTAGAGTGGAGGCTCATCGTATTGACTATCCTAATGATTTCACAATATATGACGCAGATGACACCAAGAGTGTCATTAAAGAGATACTTAAAACAATGTCTCTTGATACAAAGGTGTATAATCCTGGAACAATTAGATCTCGTATTTCGTCAGCCAAAAGTAACCTCATCACACCGAAAGCCTATGCTCGTGATGAAGAGTTGCTTCAGACAGATAAGATGAATCGGATGCCTCTGGTGCATCAAATTTATGAGAAGTATGTATTGAAATGTATGAGGGCAGGTGCCATGGACTTTGATGATTTACTTTTGCAAATGTTCAAATTACTCTATCAGAATCCTGATAATGTGAAAGATAAATATCAAAGGCAGTTTCAACATGTTTTGGTAGATGAGTTTCAGGATACTAATTTTCTTCAATATGCTATCCTAAAACAATTCATGGATTATGAAGGAAGCGAAAAGAATATATGTATAGTAGGTGACGATGCTCAAAGTATTTACAGCTTTAGAGGAGCAACCATAGAAAACATACTTCAATTTGAAAACGATTTTGCAGATGTACAGACATTTAAGCTGGAGCAAAATTATCGATCACAGCATCACATAGTAGAGGCTGCTAATGGTATAATAGGATACAACAAAAAACAAATAGATAAAAAGATCTGGACAGACAGGACCGGTGAAAATAAAATAAAGATTATTAAAACCGTATCGGATTCTGAAGAGGGTAAAAGAGTAGCTGATCTTATTATCGAGCAAAAGAACAGATATGGATTGGAGAATCAGCAAATCAGCATTTTGTATCGGACTAATGCTCAATCGAGAGTCTTTGAAGAGAATCTAAGACGATATAATATACCTTACCGAATCTATGGAGGGATGTCTTTCTATCAAAGAAAAGAGATCAAAGATCTCATGTCATATATGCGACTTGTGGTAAATCCACGAGATGACGAGGCTTTTAAAAGAATTATAAATTATCCAAAAAGGGGAATCGGGAATACTACAGTTACCAAGTTGTTACAACTGGCAGAAGACAATCAAATCAGTCTATGGGAGTGCCTTCCACATGCTCAGGTCACTGCAAGAACAGAATCTCTTTTGGCTGGATTTGCTAAAATTATAGCTGAGTGTAGAGTTAAAGCAAAAGAAGCAAATGCATATGATACAGCCCATTATATAGCAAAGAAGTCTGGTATTATGACTGCGATGAAAGCAGATAAGAGTATGGAAGGAATGGGTAGGTTGGAAAATATCAATGCATTACTAGATGGTATGCAAGAATTCGTAGAGGACGATGAAGTAGAAGATGACAATTTGGATAATGATAAGTCCCTTGCTCGATACTTACAAAATATTGCACTAATCACTGATGCAGATGATGATAAAGGAGAAACGAATGTAGTGACTCTTATGAGTGTACATGCAGCGAAAGGGCTTGAGTTTAAATCTGTATTTGTTGTGGGTTTAGAAGAAAACCTTTTCCCTTCCTTTATGTCTTTAAGTGACCCTAATCAGATAGACGAGGAAAGGAGACTTTTTTATGTGGCTATCACTAGAGCAGAAGAATATTTGACTCTATCACATTCAAATAGTAGATACCAATATGGTCAGATGAGGTTTAATGATCCAAGTCGATTTTTAGAAGAGATACCTCCTGAAAATGTGGATAGTATTATTCCTATTAAGAAAGAAAGTGATAGTCCATTTGGGACGCCAAAAATATTAGGCAACTTTAAACCTCTGAGACGAGCTCCAATGCCAAAGGTGAATGCAGCTGGATTTGTAGCTAATGATCCAAAAGAAATAAAAGAAGGGATGAAAGTAATGCACCTTAAATTTGGTGAAGGAAAAGTGATGAAGATTGATGAAAGGCAAGTAGCGACGATTCATTTCAAAGAGATATATGATAGTCCCGAAAAACGTATAATGCTTCAATATGCTAAACTTCAAATATTAGAATAAGGTGATATCCATAGTCAGGAACAATCAAATTATTAACTTATTGATATTAGTGCCTTACACTTTCATAGTGAGAGCGCATTCACTTATATATCCTCAGCTTTATGAAATAGGAGAAGATGATTCGTTTCTTGCAAAATGGATATTTTCTTGGCTAGGTGAAAATGCATTATTGCATAGTATTATTTCAGTTCTTTTAGTATATGCTATTGCAGTTATCGTAGCAGTATTGGCCAATAAGTATAGGTTGTTTCAAAGGCAAAATCTTTTTAGCGCATATTTTTTTGTGCTATTAGCATCACTCATTAGTGAGATTCAAGTATTAAGTCCAGTGCTTATTGCTTTAGGGTTTTTTACCTTATACATCAGATCATGTATGATGATATATAGGAATCACTTAAATGTATTTGAGATTTTTAATATGGGATTATTTGCCCTTTTATCTGGGATGCTCTATCCACCATTTATGATGCTTATAATTGCATCATTTTTTGTGATTCTGTTCTTTGAAGGTTTTGATGTGAAGGCTTTTTTACTTTTGATTTTGGGGGTTTTAGCTATGGCCATCATTATTTATTCCTTCTTTTATTTTTTCGATATTCCATTCTCAACAGATACTGAAACATTAGGAATGAGCAGAGTCTTATCAGATGGTTCCTATTGGGTTTTTGATCGAATCTTGTATGTAAGTATAGTGATGTTGCTTATGCTTTTTGGACTATCTAGTTATTATACTTTTCTCAAGAAAAAAATTATTGATGCCAGAAAACGCATAACCTTCTTGTTTTTGATAACCATTCTGATGTCTGTAATCCCATTTTTGTTTGTAGCTACAGATATATATTTTCTTTTGGTATTAGCATTATTGGGTTCATTGTTTATAGCATTTTATTTAGACGGTTTGAGAAATAATGTTTTGGTGGAGACCATTCATCTTATATTAATTATAATTTTGTTTGGCTTTCAATTTAGTTTTATAAATATCTAAGTCTAATGAAGATTAAAGTTGTAGTGTTTCCTGGATCAAACTGTGATGATGACATGGTTCATGTCATGTCAGAAGTCATGGGTTGTGAAACCCAAAAAGTATGGCATAAAGATTTAGATATTAATGACCTCGGAGCTAATGATTGTGTGATACTTCCAGGAGGTTTTTCTTATGGAGATTATTTGCGATCAGGTGCAATAGCCAGATTTGCCCCAATTATGAAAACAGTTGTCGATTTTGCGAATAAAGGAGGCTTAGTTCTCGGAATATGTAATGGCTTTCAAATTTTGTGTGAAAGCGGTTTGCTTCCTGGCGTTTTAATGAGAAATGAGCATCAAAGATTTATTTGTAAAAATGTTCATTTGAAAAAGGTACACAATAGAAGAATTAATCAATTGGTTGGATTTGATCAAATTCTATCAATACCAATTGCTCATGCAGATGGTCGATTTTTTGCAACAGATGAGACTCTAAAAAGCATAGAGGATAATGAACAGATCATTTTCAAATATTGCGATCAAGAAGGAAATGTAAATTCTGATTCTAATGTCAATGGTTCAGTAAAAAATATTGCGGGGATTTCTAACAAATCTGGCAATGTCTTTGGAATGATGCCTCATCCTGAGCGGGCATCAGAAAATATTCTAGGTAATAATGATGGCCGCATTATTTTTGAAAGCCTTTTGGAAAGTATAGGTGCCTTCTGAATCTAATCGACCAGTTTAGCATCGACTAATAAATACATTAGTCGATTGATATCTGCATCATTAAGTTGCAACTTTCCTTTGAGTACTACTTGCTCTGATGTGTACTCGACACCTTCTACTGCTTCTACTTCCATAACTGTCTCTGGACCTGCTCCTCCACAGAAAAAGCACATGTTATAAGGGAATGCAGAGAAAATAAACTCTGTGTGACTTTGATAACCTTCTACTGGAATAATGTAACCTTTTATTTCTACCTCTTTGTTATTCAACTCCTTTACGGCATCAGCAAATACTGGAATATCAATTTTGAATCCCAAAAACTCATCGAATTCCTTCTTATATGTGATTTTGGAAAGGGTTTTCCAAACGTTTTCTTTTTTGTCTGCGACTTCTTCTTCCATTACTACATCAGCAGCATCCTCGATGGCTGGTGGAGCTGTTTCAGTTTGACTAAATGCTAAAAAGGAAGCAAAGAAGAATATTTGAAATAATAAGTATTTATACATGTGTTTCTTTTTATGAACTCAATGTCTTGTGAATTTCTGTTTTATAAGCAATCACGGCAGGTACAAGTGCTGCTATGGTTCCTATAACCAAAGACGCTACAAATAACCAAATTTCTGCTTTTAAAAACTTAAAAACTGTGAAGGAATAGTTATAACGTTCAGATGCCATGTCTCCAAAAAGGCCTAAAGCAAAATGACCTATAGCCATTCCAATCAGACTTCCAATAACGGCTAATATTAGTCCTTCAAGCAGAATTAGGGCAAATAATTTGAAAGGAGAGGCTCCATTTACACGCATTAAGGCTAATTCGTACTTCCTGTCACGAAGGGCATTGTATAAAGATATAAATATGCTAATTCCAGATACTAGAGCTATGAGCAGTGCCAATTGTCTTATGGTATCCACTCCTACTCCAATCAAGTCATAGAGTCTATTCATTTCTATGGCTGGAGTGGCAGCTTGAAGAGGCGTGTTTTTATTTATGTTTCTAGGGAGACTAAGAGCTTGAAAGTTCTTATTATTCTTAAACTGTACTAGAATTGAGGTAATTTCTTCTTCTGGATGATCTAATAAGTTAAAGTTGCTCACACTATGATCATGATGACTGTGGTCGTGTCCACTATGATTATCCTGTGATGTTACATCATCATTTTTACTACCATCGTTTTCTGAATGATGAACATGCCAGATAGATGGAGTATTTGTAACTATAAGATGATCCACCACCGTGCCAGATTGAGCAAATATTCCTTTCACTACAAATGCTTGTCCATGATCATGGCCCATATCCTCGTCATCCATAAAACCATGCGTACTTTCGAATTTACTTCCAATACTCAGTCCTAAATCTTTGGCTACAGTGACGCCAATATTCACATCGTAATCATTTTCAAAAAGCTCACCTTCACTTATTTCAGCTTTATATAATTCTAGGAACTTATGATTTGTGCCTACTATTCTAAATCCTTTGTGGCTGTCTCCAAGAGAAAGTGGAACAGCAGATTTTATCAATGGATTGCGAGGGCTTAGGAAGGGTCTAGCATCTTTCACACTGATATTTCCAGTAGGATTATCGATGTGATACATGTTACAAAGTATCATTTGTAAAGGACTTCCTTTCGCTCCTATAACAAGATCAATTTCAGCCAAATTTTTATCAAAGTTCTCCTTTAATTGATCGTTGACTAATAATAGAAATGTGATCAGCCCAATCCCTAAAGCAAATAGAATAAGACTTAAAGCCATATTCAATGGCTTATAGGTAATATTACGCCAACTTAATTTTAATAAATTCATGACAATTCGATTTTGTGATCAAATCGTTCTTTAAGTCTGTTATCATGGGTTACTATTATTAGAGAAGCTTTGACCTCTTTTGTCAAGGTATCTAAAAGACTCATTACCTTATCACAATTGGTGTCATCTAATGCTGATGTTGGCTCATCGGCAAGAATTAGAGAAGGCTTTGTAATGACAGCCCTTAGAATATTCAATCTTTGTTTTTCTCCTTGACTCAATTTATTGGTACTGTGTTTAGTTCTATGAAGTAACCCTACTTTTTCTAAGAGACTGTTAATGAATATATCATCTACTTTATCTCCTGAAAGGCGTTGAACAAATCTTAGATTGTCGATTACATTGATAGATCTAATAAAATGGGCCTCTTGAAAAACGATACCAATATGTTCTGCTCTAAATTTGTCTAAAGCACTTTCTCTTAAAGCACTAAAGTCTTCGCCCTTAAGAATTATTTTTCCTTTTTGAGGCGAAATAATCCCTCCAAGTAGATGTAAGAGAGTTGTTTTTCCCGTTCCAGAATCGCCTAACACCAACAAGGTGCCGGACTGATCCACATGGAAATCAGGAAATCCGATGGTAGTTTTACCATCGTAGGAATATGAAAGGTCTTTTGCGTTCAGCATTTTTTATTTACAAATCGGTATCAAAAATAAACCGATTATCAAAAGGATAGTTGCTCAACTGATAAATATTCGAAGGTATGTACTTAGTTTTGCCTTTTCATGAAGAAATATATCCAATTATTTATTGAAGCTGTAAAAGGTGGAGAACAAACTTATACAGAAGGAAGTGTAAGAAAAGCTCTTTTCATGTTGGCCATTCCAGTTATCCTAGAAATGGCAATGGAGTCTTTATTCGCAATAGTAGATGCTTATTTTATAGGCCAGATAGGAAGTGCTAATGCTTTAGCTACGATAGGTATTACAGATTCTTTTTTGTTCGTGGTTTTTTCTTTGGCTATGGGAATTAGTATGGCAGCTACCGCTGTAGTTTCTCGAAGAATAGGTGAAAAAGACAAAGAAAAAGCATCGGAAGCTGCTTTTCAGGCCATTCTTATTGCAGTTTTCTTTGCTGTTATTATTGGATTGATAGCTTTTTTCTATACTGATGACTTGCTTCGATTAATGGGGGCGACTGAAGACTTAATAGAAGAAGGCGGTTCATATACACGCATTATTTTGACCTTGAACATTATTATAATGCTTCTTTTTGCTATCAATGCCATTTATAGAGGAGCAGGAGATGCGAGTATTGCGATGCGTACTTTAATACTAGCAAATGGTATAAACATAATTTTGGATCCTTGCCTGATAATGGGTTTTCTGTTTTTTCCAAAATTGGGTCTTACAGGTGCTGCAATAGCTACATGTATAGGAAGAGGCGCAGGAGTAGTATACCAGATATACTATTTGACTAATGGTAAATCTGTAATAAACATTAAGTGGAAACACCTTAAAATTGCTTGGACAACAATTAAAAAACTCATCAAGATTTCTGCTGGAGGTGCAGGCCAACATTTGATTGCATCAGCGAGTTTTATCTTTTTGGTTTGGATATTGAATGCATTTGGGAGCGAGACAGTCGCTGGATATACAGTCGCGTGGAAAATACTATATTTTACTATCCTACCTTCGTGGGGAATAGCTATGGCAGGAGCAGCACTTGTAGGTCAGAATCTTGGAGCCAAGCAACCAGATCGAGCTGAGGAATCGGCCTGGATGGCGGCAAGATATAACATGTACATACTTTTCACTTTATCAGTGATTTTTATTCCACTTGCACATCCTGTAATTGGAATATTTAGTAATAACCCAGAAGTAATAAAACATGGTGCATTGGCATTACAGATAATTTTTGCAGGTTACGTATTCTATGCCTATGAAATGGTAATAGGACAAGCATTTAATGGAGCTGGAGATACTTACACACCGACGATACTAAATTTCATCGCCTTTTGGGTTATTCAAATACCTTTAGCTTACTTCTTAGCTAATCATACTCCACTAGGAGCAACTGGTGTTTATATTTCCATAGCCGTTTCTTCTTCTATTCTTGCAATAATGGCAATAACAATTTTCAGAAAAGGAAAATGGAAGACCATTGAAGTGTAAATAAAATATTGTGCTTTAATCTCATTTTCTATAAATTTTATTCTGAAATACTGAAAAGGCTGTTATATTCATGAGTACAAATGTTCCGATTAGGTCTTTGTTTTAAAGATCATTAAGGTGCTATTTCACAATAACCACCATAACATTAACAAAATGAGAAATTTAATTATTATCGCCTTTGTCTTACTCAGCCTTCCTTCATTTAGCCAAATAATAGTAGAATTGGCCACTTTTGATCAAAAAGTTGAACTGAGCTATTTTAGGGGATTCAGTAACGTGTACCATGTTATGGACCAGCATAACATTAAC
>MDSX01017213.1_pt1 | contig 21210 bp, 20 predicted proteins | sample 811141 | NCBI WGS metagenome assembly MDSX01 (sample SAMN05326642, study PRJNA326480) | marine metagenome | isolation source: seawater | place: Atlantic Ocean: South East | collected 2010 | reverse complement strand
TGAGGGTACGGTTAGTTTTAAAAAACTAAGAACAGGTGGTCCAGTTATTTCTGTTGACCCTATTGCTGAAAAAACTAATTAAATTTTTAATTTAACCAGTTCATAGTTCTATTTTTTATAAATTTATTACTTATGAGATAGGTTATGAAATTCCTTGATCAATCAAAACTTTTTATTAATTCCGGTAAAGGAGGAAATGGATGCGTCAGCTTCCGGCGTGAAAAATATATTGAATTTGGTGGGCCTAATGGAGGCAATGGTGGAAGAGGTGGAAATGTAATTATAGAATGTATTGACGGTTTAAATACATTAATTGATTTTAGATTTAAGCAGCATTTCAGTGCTAAGAATGGAGAGGATGGAAAAGGAAGCGAAAAGACAGGTGCAAACGGACAGGATATTATAATTAATGTTCCAAAAGGAACGATTATATTAGAAGAAGATAATAAAACTGTAATTGCAGATTTAAGGGAAGTTAAACAAAGCATCATAATTCTTGAAGGCGGAAATGGTGGTTTTGGAAATAGTCACTTCAAAGGCCCAAATAATCAAGCACCAAGAAAGGCTAATGCAGGTCTAGTTGGTGAAGAAAAATGGATCTGGCTTAGACTAAAATTGATAGCAGATGCTGGATTGATAGGTTTACCAAATGCAGGCAAATCAACATTAATATCTTCAATAAGTGCAGCAAAACCAAAAGTGGCTGATTATCCTTTTACTACACTTAATCCTGTTCTAGGTATTGCAAACCATAAATCAAAAGAAATAACTATTGCCGATATACCTGGCTTAATTGAGGGGGCACATGACGGTAAAGGTCTTGGTGATAGATTTTTAGGGCATGTAGAAAGATGTAGTATTTTAGTACATTTAATAGATTCTTTTTCTGAAGATCCGTATGAGGACTGGAAAACAGTGAGGCATGAAGTTGAGTCCTACTCAGATGAACTTGCCAAGAAAAAAGAGGTAATTGCGCTTTCTAAAATAGATGGAATAAATGAAAAAGATACAAAAGATAAAATTCATTTATTAGAGAAGAAAACAGGTAAGAAAGTTTTTCCAATATCTTCTGTAACAAATAAAGGTCTAGAAGAAATTTTGAATACAGTATTAAATGTAATAGAAACAGAGAAAATTAAAGAAGATACAAAAAAATGGTCACCATAAATAAAATAGCCGAAGCATCGAGAATTGTAATTAAAGTTGGGTCATCTCTCATTACAAGAAGCGATGGTGAGATAAATGAGAAGTTTTTAGATTCGATATCAACTGATCTTCTTGAGCTTAGTAAAAAAAATAAGGAAATTATTATTGTTTCATCTGGAGCAATATCACTTGGAAACAATATTAATAAAAATAAAAAAGGTTTATCGCTTGCTGAAAGTCAGGCAGCATCATCTATAGGGCAAATCAAACTAATCAATGGATGGAAAAAATCTCTTGAAAAGAAAAATTTAAATATAGCGCAAATTTTAATTACTGCAGATGATACTGAGGACCGAAGACGATACCTAAATGCTCGCTCTACTTTTGAAGAATTGTTGAAGAATAATTATATACCTATTATTAATGAGAATGATACTGTTGCAACTTCAGAAATACGTTATGGCGATAATGACAGACTTGCCGCAAGGGTAGCTGGTATGCTGTCAGCAGATTGTCTTATATTATTATCTAATGTTGATGGCTTGTATTCAAAAGATCCTAAAAAAGAACAAAGCAAACTGATAAAAGAAGTAAATGAGCTTAATGAAGAAATATTGTCTATGGCCGGTAACGCAAGTGAGCTAGGTAGTGGCGGGATGATAACAAAGCTTGAGGCTGCAAAAATTTGTATGTCAGTTGGAAGTAATATGGTAATTGCCTCAGGAAATAATAAAGAACCTCTAATGTCTATTCAGAAGGGGGTTAATTGTACGTGGTTTAATCCTCAAAACTCATCGAAAAACTCACTTAAGGTCTGGTTATCAGGTCAATTAAAACCTAGTGGAAAAATATTAGCTGATTTAGGGGCTAGCAAAGCCTTACTTAACGGAAAAAGTTTATTAGCAGCTGGTGTTCTTGAAATAGATGGAAATTTTGACAAAGGCGATACTTTAGTTATTTTTAATGATAAGAAAATTGAAATTGCAAGAGGCCTTTCAAACTATAACTCTGAGGACTTAAAGAAAATACTAGGAAAGAAATCTGAAGAAATTGAAGTAATTTTAGGTTACATGGATAAGCCAGAAGTAATTCACAGGAATAATCTTGTATACTCAGGCGAACAAGAGAGCTAGATGTCAAAAGAAATAGAAAATGATTTATTAATAATGGGTAAAAATGCTAGAGAATCTTCTCAACTTTTAGCTTTGGTATCAGCTGAACAAAAAAATGAATCTTTAAATAATATGGCAGATAATATTAATAAAGGTATCAAGGGTATTTTAGAGGCAAATGATAAAGATATTAAAAAAGCCAAAGAAAATAATATATCCCAATCATTCCTTGATCGACTGATTTTAAATGATGAAAGAATTAAATCAATGTCAGACGGACTAAGAGCGATTGCAAAGCTTGATGACCCAGTTGGTCAGCAGATCGCAAGGTGGCAAAGACCAAATGGCTTAGACATAGAAAGAGTTAGGACTCCATTAGGTGTTATTGGCGTTATATACGAAAGCAGGCCAAATGTTACAGCTGATGCTGGCGCATTATGTATAAAGGCAGGTAATGCAGTTATTTTAAGAGGAGGTTCAGAAAGCTACTATTCTTCGAAAGCAATTTATAATTCATTAAAAAAAGGAATAGTTCAGGCAGGCCTTCCAGAATATTCAATTCAAATTATTCCTACGGTTGATAGAAGTGCAGTAGGTTATCTTTTATCTGGATTAAATGACTCAATAGATGTTGTCGTACCAAGGGGCGGAAAAAGCTTGGTAGAGAGAGTTCAAAATGAAGCAAAAGTTCCTGTATTTGGACATTTAGAGGGTATTTGTCATCTATATGTTGATAAAGATGCAGATATTAATAAGGCCATAGATATAACTGTAAATGCTAAAATGAGAAGGCCTGGTATATGTGGTGCAGCAGAAACACTATTAATAGATGAAGAGAGGGCTTCCTATTTTCTTCCAGAATTAGCCAAAGCTTTAAAAAATTCTGGTTGCGAAATAAGGGGTTGTAAGAAAAGTAAGATTATTGTTGATGATATTATTCCAGTAGAAAAATCAGATTGGGATACAGAATATCTTGATTCAATTATAAGTATAAAAATAGTTGAAGGAATTAATGGTGCAATTGATCATATAAATAATCATTCAACAAATCATACAGATTCAATAATCACTGAAAATTCTAAGACAGCAGAAATATTTCTTAAAGAAATAGATAGCGCAATAGTAATGCATAATACATCTACACAATTTGCTGATGGTGGTGAATTTGGAATGGGAGCAGAAATTGGTATTGCAACTGGGAGGTTTCACGCAAGGGGACCAGTCGGTGTTGAACAATTAACTACCTTTAAGTATATAGTTCGTGGATCAGGGCAAATAAGGTCTTAATGTCAAAATTATTATTAGATGGAATTAGTTTACCTAAGAACGCTAAGGTTGGACTTTTTGGTGGATCATTTAATCCAGCTCATGAGTGGCATTACCAGGTAGCAAACGAAGCATACAAATCTTTAAATTTAGATTTAGTAATTTGGCTTGTTTCTCCTCATAATCCATTAAAAGATAAAGATAGCCTTATGCCTTTGAAAGAAAGATTGAAGAGTGCTAAAAATATTGCCTCTTCTAAACATTTTGTTGTAACAGATGTTGAAAAAACAATAAAAACTCAATACTCATCTGATACAGTTGCAATGTTTCAAGAAACTTATTCATCTGAAAAATTTATTTGGATAATGGGTTCTGATAATGCGGCACAAATTGACGAATGGAAAAATTGGAGAGAATTTATTACTAAAATCCCTTTAGCAATTTACCCCAGGGCAACACATCCACTCTCAGATGTAGAAAAAAAGCTAAAAAATTATTCTAATAAAATAGATGAAAAAGATTCCAAAATTTTAATTAATCAAGAAACTCCGTGTTTTACCTTTATTAATGGACCAATGAATGATATCTCCTCAACAAGGATTAGGAGTCAATTGTGACTAAAAAACTATTAAAAGAAATAATATCTAATTTAGATGATAATAAAGCCTTAGATATTACCTCAATACCTCTAGAAGGAAAATCTGATATTGCAGACCATTTAGTTATTGCAACAGGGACATCGAGTAGGCATGTTTCTTCTTTAGCGCAAAGAATTGTTGATAATTTAAAAGATTATGGATTGAAAAGTATTAATGCTGAAGGTCTTGAGAAGGGAGACTGGGTTTTGATAGACGGCGGAGATATTATAGTTCACCTCTTTAGGGAGGAAGTAAGAGATTTTTATAACCTCGAAAAACTTTGGTCACCATCATTAGAAATAAATTCAAATAATATATAAAATGAATTTAAATATTGTTTCGATAGGTCAACTAAAGAATAAACCACTTTTAGAAATACAAAATGACTATACCCAGAGAATAATTAAATTAGGTAAAACTATTGGCATAAATAAATTACAAATTAAAGAAGGTCCCTTATCAAAAAAAAATCTTCCTGAAGAGCGAAAATTTGAGGAAGGTAAATTTCTAAAAAAAAATATAGTAACAGATAAATATAATATCTTTCTTGATGAGACTGGTGAACAAATCAATTCAATTGAGATTGCTCAACTTTTATCAAATAGCCTGTTAAATTTTTCTGAGGTAGTTTTTTTTATTGGAGGTCCTGATGGATTTAAAAAAAACATTCTAAGCAAGTCAAATAAAGTTATTTCTCTTGGAAAGGTAACTTGGCCTCACATGCTAATAAGGGTCATGTTATTAGAGCAGCTCTATAGAAGCATAACTATAATAAAAAAACATCCATACCATAGAAATTAATTAGAATTTATTATTTTTTTATATAACTTTAACTATCAAGATTAATCAAAGGGATAAAATGTCTAAAGTATATCAATTAAAAAAATTTATATTAGTAATATTAAGTATATGCATTATTTATGCTTCATTGCCCTCACTTTTTGCTACAGAAAATCTTAAACAAGAAAATAGAGATTTAATAGAAACAATTATTGAGCTTGTGCGAGAAGAATATATAGACGAGACAAACGAAGATGAAATTATTGAGTCCGCAATTAACGGCATGCTTCAATCTCTTGATCCTCACTCAATCTACCTTAACCCTAAAAACTATAGTGAGCTTCAAAAGAATACAAAAGGTGAATTTGGTGGACTTGGTATTGAGGTAACTATGGAGAGCGGTTTGGTAAAAGTAATTTCACCAATTGATGGAACTCCCGCCTATAAAGCTGGTATTTCAGAGGGTGACTATATTACTCATATTAATAAAGAGGCAATTCTTGGAAAAACTCTTTCAGATGCTGTTGAGCTCATGAGGGGTAAGCCAAATACAAGTATTGAAATTACAGTGGTAAGAGAAAATATTAAAGAAGGGTTTGATCTTACTATTACTAGAGAAATTATTAAAGTTCCTGGAATATTAGCAAGAATTGAGGGAGAAAGAAAAGATATAGGATATTTGAGAGTCTCCGCCTTTAATGAAAAAACAGCTGAGAAATTATATAATGAAATTATCAAATTTGAGATTAATCCATTGAACGATATAGAAAGCTATATATTGGATTTAAGAAGAAACCCTGGAGGCTTATTAAGCCAAGCAATCGAAGTTTCCAATATGTTTATTAATCAGGGTCTTATAGTCTCAACAAAAAGGCCGAGATTTGATAAAATAATTAGTGAATATGAGGCTAAAAGAGGCGATTTAATTTCAGGTAAGCCACTTATAGTTTTAGTAAACGGCGGTTCAGCCTCGGCCTCAGAAATAGTTGCAGGGGCGCTTCAAGATAACAATAGGGCAATTATTTTAGGTACTAAAACTTTTGGAAAAGGCTCTGTACAAACTCTATTTCCCTTAACAAAAAATAAACTCTTCTTTTCTTCTAAAGAAAAAAATGGAGCAGTTAAATTAACAACTGCGGAATATTTTACTCCTTCTGGAAAATCAATACAGGCTAAAGGTATCAATCCAGATATTATATTAGATCAAAAAAATAATGATAAAGAAAATTCAGAAATCTTTGAGGTGGGAGAAACTAAATTAAATCAATATATTAAAAATGATGATACAGAAAAATTACAATCTGGTTCTTCTTCTTATATTCCTAGAGATACAGATAAAGATATTCAATTAATTAAAGCGATAGAGATTCTATCAAGCCTGAATAAAAAAATAATTAATATTAGAGAGATGAACTAGATGAATTATAGTGACGCCCAAATAGAAAATTTAAAGATGAGGAAGGCTGTAGGAATAATACTAATAAGAAACGATGGTTTTGTTTGGACTGGTAAAAGAAAATTAGGACCAGGTGTGAGGCCAGGTGAATATAATCTATGGCAGATGCCCCAGGGTGGTATTGATGAGGGTGAAAAGCCAAAAGATGCAGCATTTAGAGAGCTTGAAGAAGAAACAGGAAGTAAATCAGCAGAGATCCTATTTGAATTTGAAGATTGGCTTGAATATAGATTGCCTGGCGAGCTAATAGGAAAAGTTTTAAAAGGATTTAAAGGACAAAAACAAAAATGGTTTTTAATGAAATTTAACGGAACAGATGAAGAGTTTAATTTAAATAATCATACACCTGAATTTGATGAATGGTGTTGGCGTGATTTAAAGACAATGCCAGATTTAGTAGTAGATTTTAAAAAACCGCTATATCAAAAATTATTAGAAATTTTTAGCAAAGAAATAGAAAAATATAAAATTAGTTGAAATTTTCTATTAACGCCTTCCTTTCAAGCAAGATTTCTTTATTAAAATCATCTGCATTAGAAATACCGTCTTGAATATTTGCTAGCTCATCTTTTAGGGCAGCATCAGTAATGTCAGTTAGATTTAAAGAACTTTCAGCAAGAATGGTGATTTTTTCTGGGGTAACGTCTGCAAAGCCTCCTTCCACAAGATACTTTTTAATATTATCCTTATCAAAAGTTACTTCGACAATACCTTGGCGAAGAATAGACATAAAAGGTGCATGATTAGGAAGAATTCCAGCATCTCCCTCTTTTGCCGGAATAAGAACCATTTCAACCTCTGAAGACACAATTGATTCTTCAGGTGAAACGAAATCAAAATTTATTTTTGTATCCATATCTTTTATTCTTCGGAAGCAAGCTTCTCGGCCTTTGCAATTGCATCTTCTATAGTGCCAACCATATAGAACGCTGCCTCTGGTAAATGATCATAATCGCCTGCACAAAGGCCTTTAAATCCTTTTATTGTATCTTCAAGGTTAACCAATATACCCGAAGATCCAGTAAATATTTCTGCAACATGAAAAGGTTGTGAGAAAAATCTTTCTATTTTTCTAGCTCTAGAAACACTTAGTTTATCCTCTTCGCTTAATTCATCCATACCAAGAATCGCAATAATATCTTGAAGCGCTTTATACTTCTGAAGAATTTCTTGAACATTTCTAGCAACATTATAGTGCTCTTCACCTATTATACCTGGCTCAAGTATTCTACTAGTGGAATCAAGAGGGTCAACTGCAGGATAAATTCCTTTTTCCGAAATAGCTCTAGATAAAACTGTTGTGGCATCAAGGTGAGCAAATGATGCAGCTGGTGCAGGATCAGTTAAATCATCGGCTGGAACATAAATTGCTTGGACAGATGTTATTGACCCTTTGTTAGTAGATGTAATTCTTTCTTGCATAGATCCCATATCTGTTGCCAATGTAGGTTGATAGCCAACAGCTGAGGGTATACGCCCTAACAAAGCAGAAACTTCAGATCCAGCTTGGGTAAAACGAAAAATATTATCTACAAAAAAGAGTACATCTTGTCCTTCTTCTCGAAAATGTTCAGCAACAGTAAGTCCTGATAAAGCAACTCTCGCCCTTGCGCCTGGGGGTTCATTCATTTGTCCATAAACAAGAGAACATTTGGATCCATCACCTCCGCCCTCTTTATTAACACCAGATTCTATCATCTCCCAGTATAGGTCGTTACCTTCACGAGTTCTTTCGCCAACACCAGCAAATACAGAATATCCACCATGTGCTTTAGCAATATTATTAATTAGCTCCATAATAAGAACAGTTTTACCAACGCCTGCTCCGCCGAACAAACCAATTTTACCACCTTTAGAATAAGGACATAAGAGATCTACAACTTTAATTCCAGTAACAAGCATTTCACTTTCAGTAGATTGTTCAATGAATTCTGGAGCAGGCTGGTGAATACCTCTAACAGTTTTTGTTTTTATAGGACCTTTTTCATCAACAGGCTCTCCAATAACATTCATGATTCTTCCTAAAGTTTCATCACCAACTGGGACAGAAATTGCTTGCCCTGTCGATTTAACAGAATGTCCTCTTTCAAGTCCCTCCGTTGTATCCATCGCTATTGTTCTTACTGCATCTTCGCCTAAATGCTGTGCAACCTCTAAAACAAGACGCCTTCCATCAGTTTCAATTTCAAGAGCCTCAAGGATAGCTGGTAAATTATTTTCAAATTTAACGTCAACCACCGCACCCATTACTTGAATAACTTTTCCTTGATTAATTTCACTCATAATTTTCCTCGTTTCTAATTTTTAAAGGGCTTCTGCACCTGAAATAATTTCAATTAATTCAGAAGTTATAGTCGCCTGTCTTGATCTATTATATGTAATTTTTAATTTATCAATCATTTCACTTGCATTCCTAGTTGCATTATCCATTGCACTCATTCTTGCACCTTGCTCGCTAGCAAAATTTTCAAGCAAAGCTCTGAATACTTGAATAGATAAATTTCTTGGTAAGAGATCTTTTAAAATATCAATTTCATCTGGTTCATACTCATAGCATGCTTCTTGGGTGCTTACCTCTTCGTCACTTTCGCTATTCAGACCAAACGGAATAATGGTTTTTTCAGTAGGAATTTGAGTAAGAACAGATTCAAATTGTGAATAGTAAAGTTGGCATATATCAAATTTATTCTCATCAAAAAGGGAAATGACTTTTTGAGCTATTGAGTCTCCTTGGGCAAAGCTAAGATTACGAACCTCTGAAAAGTCAAAAAATTCAATAATTTCATCACCAAACTCTCTAGACAGTGCAGCTTTACCTTTTTTACCTACACATAAAAATTTTACTTCTTTACCATCTTTTATTAAATTTCTTGCACTTTGAGTAGCCTTTCTTGTGATGGCTGAATTAAAGCCACCACAAAGACCTCTTTCTGAAGTTGCAACAATAAATAAATAACGATCCGAATTACCATTTCCAACCAAAAGTTTTGGCGCATTATCATCATCACCCATCTCTTGTGATAAATTACCTACCACATTAGAAAGTTTATCTGAATAAGGTCTTGTTGACTCAACAGCATCTTGCGCACGTCTTAATTTAGAAGCAGCAACCATTTGCATAGCTCTTGTAATCTTCTGAGTTGAGGTAACGCTCGTTATTCTATTTCTAAGTTCTTTTAGGTTAGCCATAATAAATTAACTATTTTTTTTAAAACTCTCTAAAAATTTCTCTAATGTTTCTTTCAGAAGATTTTCATTGTCTTCGCTCAAGGTGTTAGTAGATTTAATGTCATCAAGAATATTCATATAATCTTTCTTAATTGTACTAAGAAGTTGTTCTTCAAAATCACTAATTTGACTAACCTCAATAGAATCCATGAATCCATTTACACCAGCATAAAGAAGAACTACTTGCTCTTCAGATGCTAAAGGGGAAAATTGACCTTGTTTTAATAATTCAGTTAATCTTTCGCCTCGCGCAAGAAGTTTTTGGGTTGAGGCATCAAGATCAGAACCAAATTGAGAAAAAGCTGCCATCTCTCTATATTGGGCAAGCTCGCCTTTAATCGAACCAGCAACTTTTTTCATTGCCTTTGTTTGGGCTGATGACCCAACTCTTGATACAGAAAGCCCAACATTTACTGCAGGTCTTATGCCTTGGAAGAAGAGGTCAGTTTCAAGAAATATCTGCCCATCTGTTATAGAAATAACATTAGTTGGTATATATGCGGAAACGTCATTAGCTTGTGTTTCAATTATTGGAAGAGCTGTAAGAGATCCCCCTCCATTATCATCATTTAATTTAGCGGCTCGCTCTAGTAATCGTGAGTGAAGATAAAAAACATCACCTGGATAAGCTTCTCTTCCAGGTGGTCTTCTTAAAAGAAGTGACATTTGTCTATAAGCTACAGCTTGCTTTGATAAATCATCATAAACAACTAATGCATGCATAGAGTTATCTCTAAAAAATTCTCCCATAGCACAACCAGTAAATGGTGCTAAAAACTGAAGTGGTGCTGGTTCTGATGCAGTTGCAGCAACAACAATTGAATACTCAAGAGCACCGTTTTCTTCAAGTGTTTTAACTATTTGTGCTACAGAAGATCTTTTTTGACCAATAGCAACATATATACAATATAATTTCTCATTTTCATCACCAGATGCGTTAACTTCTTTTTGATTAAGAATAGTATCTATAGCAACAGCTGTTTTTCCAGTCTGCCTATCCCCGATGATAAGCTCTCTTTGTCCTCTTCCAATAGGTATTAAAGAGTCGATCGCTTTTAGTCCTGTCTGCATAGGCTCACTAACTGACTTTCTAGGGATAATTCCAGGAGCTTTTACATCTACACGTCTTTTTTCAGAGGACTCTATCGGGCCTTTTCCATCAATAGGATTTCCTAGGGAGTCGACAACTCTTCCAAGAAGGCCTTTTCCAACAGGAACTTCAACTATTGAACCTGTCCTCTTTACAGTGTCCCCTTCTTTAATAGAGGAGTCATCACCGAAAATAACAACACCAACATTGTCCTCTTCAAGATTAAGAGCCATACCTTTAATATTGCCAGGAAATTCAACCATTTCGCCAGCCTCAACGTTATCTAGGCCATAAATTCTAGCAATACCATCGCCCACAGATAATACTTGACCTATCTCTGAAACTTCGGCTTCTTTTCCAAATTCTTTTACTTTTTTCTTTAATATTGCTGATATTTCTGCAGGTTGTATATCCATTACTTAAGCCTCATTCATAACGTTTTTAATTGATTTAAGGCGAGTAAGAAGTGAACTATCAATCATCTTACTCCCCACTTGAACTATGAGACCGCCAAGAATTTCTTCATCGACCTCGACCTTAATATCAACATCAAGATCAAAATGGTCAGACAAGGTCTTTTCAATTTGTTCTTTTTGGTTATTGCTGATTGGCTTGGCGGTTATTAATTTTGCTGTTGCTTTCTTATTTATTTCTAATAAATGAGCATGAAACGCTCTAATAATGTTTGGTAATAATGCGAGTCTTCTATTATCACATAGAACGCCTACAAAATTATGTATTATAATATTTACATTAATTTTCTCTAAGATATCAGTCATCAGTGAAAGTTGTTCACCGGACGAAAAAATTGGACTTTTTATTAGTATACTCAAGTCATCATTTTCTTTAATAATTTTTTCAATAGTCAATAATTCTTGATCAATCTGTTCTACAAAATCTTTTTTTTCGTCTTCCTGAGCTAACTCAAAAAGAGATAATGCATACCTACCTGGTAAGCCTACTACATAATCTTCTGTTGATTGATCCATAAAAGATAACCTAATATTTATAAGTTATTGAAAAATAATGATAATAACTAACTATTGTCTTCAAAAGAAATTTATAAAATCTTTCATAGATGGTGGTAACACAAGCTTCTAATCCATGCAATATCTGATAACGATTCTCTTATAAAAAATAATAAGGATCTATATCAACGGTTAGTCTAATGGAGCTTGGTTTCTTTTGGTTTGAGATCCAAAACTCTAAATACTTTTGTATATTGGTTTCTTTATTTGCTTTTAATAAAAATCTATAGCGAGTTCTGCCCCTAACTCTTGTCATTGGAGCAGGCACAGGACCCAAAACAATTATTTCTTCAGAATTAGGAATAGATTTTTTTAATCTATTACAAAATTCAATAAGTTTTTTGGAATTAGTATCAGATAAAATTATTGAAGCTAGCCTGCCATAAGGTGGTAAATTATTTATTTGTCTTGTTTTCAACTCAACATTATGAAAATTTTCTTTTTTCCCTTCAACTAAAGACTTAATAACTGGGTGAGCTGGAAAATAAGTTTGAAGAAACGACTTACCAGGTTTCTTTTCTCTTCCTGTTCTACCTGATACTTGATGTAAAAGTTGATATGTCCTCTCAGCCGCCCTTAAATCACCATTTGCCATACCTAAATCTGCATCAATTACACCTACACAGGTAAGTAGTGGAAAATGGTGTCCTTTTGAAATTATCTGAGTTCCAATTAAGATATCAATTGATCCTTCTCTCATATCATTTAGTACTTTATGAGTATCCTTCGAGTTATCTGATGAAAGTGTAGCAATTTTTGCTTCTGGAAAAGTTCTTAAAACCTCTTCAGTTATTCTTTCAATACCAGGACCACAAGCTATTAAACTATCCTTGGAATTACATTCAGAACAAGAATTAACAGGTTTCACAGAAAATCCACACTGATGGCAAATAAGTTTTGGGTTAAATTTATGTTCAACTAAATAAGAATCACATTTTGGACATTCTAAACGATGACCACAACTTTTACATAGAGTAATTGGAGCATAACCACGCCTATTCAAAAAAATTAATGATTGTTCTTTCCTCGAAAGAGCCTTTTTAATTTCAACTTTAAGTTTTTCTGAAATCCATTGATTTTTTATATATTCCTCATCTCTCATATCAATAAAATCAATTTCTGGAAGAATCGCATCACCAATACGCTCTGGAAGTACTAAATTTTTATACTTTCCCTCCTTTACATTAAGAACTGACTCGAGTGATGGAGTTGCTGAAACCATAACAACTGGTATTTTTTCAAAAGAAGCTAATGATATGGCCATATCTCTAGCATGATAAATAATTCCTTCTTGCTGTTTATAAGAATGATCATGCTCCTCATCAACCACTATTAATCCGATATTTTTAAAAGGTAGGAATAAAGACGATCTGGCTCCTATAATTAGTTTTGAGTTACCGTGATAAATATCTTGCCAAATATCTCGTCTCTTTTTTTTAGAAAGATTTGAATGCCACATAGAGGGTTCAAAACCAAATCTTACTTTTATTCTATCAAACAATGAGTCCGTTAAAGAAATTTCAGGTAATAAAATTAAAGATTGCTTATTTTCTTTTAAAGCCTCCTCAACAGCCTCAAAGTAAACCTCGGTCTTGCCAGATCCGGTCACTCCATCAATTAGAAAACGTTCGAATTTATTATTTTTTATAGAATTAATAATATTATTTGCAGCTTTAGTCTGATGCTTATTTAAGTCGAATTTTTTTGAATAAACCTTATCTGTATTATTTTGTTCTTCATATTCAACCGCCTTTAAAACATTTTCCTCTATAAGTTTATTAATGACTGAACTTGATACATTTGTTTTTTTTATTAGCTCTGAGGATGTAAAGAATTTTGTTTCATTTTCAAAAAATTCTAAAACAGTTTTTCTTGCGTTAGTTATAGTGATTTTATCTATATTTTTTTTATCTAACTTATATCTTTTTATGGATTTATTTTTTTCAATTAAATAAGGGTGAGGAATAAAAAGTTTTATGACGCCACCAAGGGAAGTAAAATTATAGCGGCTAAAAAAATTTATAAAATCTAATTTACGATCTGATAATTTAAAAGATGGGTAATATTCAATAATTTCCTTAAGTTTTGAATTTTCAATTTTCTCAAGAGATTGGTCCCAAATGATACCCATTAACTCTCTATTTCGAAAAGGTACCTTCACAAAAGTTCCTACCTCAGATTCAAAATCATCAGGCATAAGATAGTTATATGCCTTGGGAGTATTGGTCGCTAATAGAACAGAAATTTTTTTCATCTTATCAAATTACATTACACAAAATATGTTACACTTGCATGCAATTCTATTGAGTCGCAACAAACAAGAGGAAGAATCAAAATGAAATTTTTTATAGATAGCGTAGATATTGAAGCAATTAAAAAATTTACACTAAGTGGGATGGTTGACGGGGTAACAACTAATCCATCAATAATTGCAAAATCAGGAAAAGATTTTAAGAAAGTTATAGAGGAAATCTGTCAAATTGTACCCGGTCCAGTAAGCGCAGAAGTCACTGCAACTGAGGCTGATCTTATGGTTCAGGAAGGTTTAACTTTAAGTAAAATTGCTAAGAATGTTACTATAAAAGTTCCATTAACTTGGAGTGGATTAGAGGCATGTAAAGCTCTTTCTGATCAAGGTATCATGGTAAATGTGACACTATGCTTTTCTTCACAACAAGCATTACTGGCAGCAAAAGCAGGTGCAACTTTTATTTCTCCATTTATTGGTCGTTTGGACGATCTAGGTGAGGATGGGATGGATCTCATTAAGGATATAAGGGCAATTTATGATAATTACCCTAACTTAAAAACAGAAATACTCGCTGCATCAATTAGGTCCTCAGATCATGTGAGGAGAGCAGCAATTGTTGGAGCAGATATATCTACATTACCTCCCTCTGTTTTAGATGAGTTGGTCAAACATCCGTTAACAGACAAAGGACTTAAAGCTTTTTTGGATGATTGGGAAAAAACAGGACAAACAATAATATAATACTATGAAAGAAATAGAAGATTTAATTCCAAAATCTATCAAGTTCACCTCAGCTTCTGGTGACCTTTATTTACAATATGAGTCTTTTATAAAAAATATATTCCAAAAAGGAAGAAGCCCTCTAACCATTAAAGAATATGCAAGAACGATTGCACACTTTATTGATTTTTTAAGAGATTACTTGGGTAATAAGGTTAGTCTTAGAGATATTGAAAAATTAGATAAAATTACATTAAACGCATATTTGTCACATTATAAAAACCCAATAAAAAATCACTTTGTAATAGATTCAAAGGAAAAATTCTTAAAAGAGCAATACTCTTTTTTATCTAAAAATCCAAAAAAAATTCTAGAACAAGATTTAGGTTTTTTTAAAAAAAAGGAAACTATAAAACTTTTAGATGATTTAGAAAAAATTTTTATAGGGCAGGTAAGATCTGGTTTAGAATTAAAAATAAAACTGGCAAAATATAAAAACCTTAATCATAAAATTGAAAGATTAAGACGAAATGATTGTATTAAGATTTATAATATTAGAAATGAAAAATCATCGAGAAGTGTAGCAAGATGCACTTCTGTTTTAAGAACATTTATTAATTTTTTAATAAAAAATAATAAATGGGAAACACACAATATAAAAAAAATAGAATCCTCTAAATTTAAACAAAGAACTGATAATAAAGTTTTCGAAGAAAGCGAAATAATTGATTTTTTAGATTATCTAGACCCTGACAAAAATAAGGATCAAAATAATAAAAAATTTAAATCTTGGCAACATAGACGAGATTTATCTATTTTTTATTTCTTATACTCATCTGGTTTAAGGATATCTGAGGTATTACAATTTAAAATGCGTGATTTTCCACTTAAAGAATTTACCAAGATAAAAGGCAAGGGTGATAAGGAACGTTTTATAGTTGTTTTAGATATTGTTAATGAAAAAATAAAAAATTATTTAGACGATTATTGTAATTTTTTTGATGGAATTGATATTTTGGATGAAGACCCTCTGTTTATTAAATCTATAAAAGGAAAAAAGAAAAGCTTATCTGCTAGAGATATCCAAAGGACTATGAAAAGTCATATTGAAAATTTCGAAGGAAATTATCCAATATTCTCAACACCTCATTCCCTTAGACACAGTTTCGCTTCACATATATTAAGAGGAGGGGCAGATATAAGAACTATCCAGGAGCTCTTAGGGCATAGTAGCTTAACTAGCACTCAAATTTATACAAAGTTAGATGAAAAATCTCTTTTAGATATTTATGATAAATCTCACCCTCACTCAAAGGGCTAATAAATCACTACATATGTAAGGCTCTGCCATCAATAGCCAGAGCAGCCTCTTTAATTGCTTCAGAAAGAGTTGGATGCGCGTGACATATATGGGCTAAATCTTCAGATGTTGCCTCAAACTCCATTGCAACTGCAGCCTCTGCAATCATTGTACCAGCTTGAGCTCCTAGAATATGAACACCTAAAATTTGGTCTGTATCATCTGAAGAGAGAATTTTAACAAATCCATCAGTCATTTTATTAACCTTTGCTCTTCCATTTGCTAAAAATGGAAACTTACCTACCTTATAAGATATAGATTTTTCTTTTAACTCTTCCTCAGTCATGCCAACGGAGGCAACTTCAGGATTTGTATATACAACACTTGGAATAATTCCATAATTTACATGACCTGGTTTACCTTTAATTAATTCTGCAACCGCAACACCTTCTTCTTCTGCTTTATGAGCAAGCATTGGGCCTTCAATAACATCTCCGATAGCCCAAATACCAGGTATATCTGTACGGTAATTTTTATCAGTTTTTATAAACCCTTTTTCAGTTAATTTTATACCAAGAGAGCTATCAAAGAGGCCATTAGTATTTGGCACCCTTCCTGTTGAAACCAGAACTACATCAGTATTTATAGAGGAGGCTTCAGAAGTTGATACATTTTCAATATTCACCTCGATACCATTTGAGCCTTCCTTAGTACCCAAGACTTTACTTCCAAGCATGAAATTAATTCCTTGTTTTTTTAAAATCTTTTCAAACTGAGATGATAATTCTCCATCTAATCCAGGAGCTATTCTATCCAAATACTCTATAACTGTTACCTTTGAACCTAATCTACTCCATACAGATCCAAGTTCTAAGCCAATATACCCTCCACCAATTATAACTAAATTTTCTGGAACTTTTTCTAGAGATAGAGCACCAGTTGACGAAACAATATTTTTTTCATTAATCTCAATACCTGGAAGAGCGGCGGATGACGAACCTGTTGCTATTACAATATTATCAGCTTCGATAACTTTTTCGGTATCATCGGCTAGTTTTAAATTTATTTGATTGGAAGAAATAATTTTAGCTTCTGCAAAAACTCCTGTTACTTTATTTTTTTTAAAAAGAAATTCTATACCTTTAACATTTCCATCTATTCCTTCATCTTTATAATTCATCATATCTCCTAAATTTAGAGATACGTTTTCAACATTTATTCCCATTGAAGATGCGTTTTGAGTTTCATGAAAAACTTCCGAAGCATGTAAAAGGGCTTTTGAAGGAATGCAACCTACGTTTAAACATGTTCCACCATGCGCTCCTCTTTTATCAATACAGATAACGTTTAGTCCTAATTGCGCTGCTCTAATCGCACAAACATATCCACCAGGTCCAGACCCAATAACAGCTAAATCATATTTTTCTGACATTATTAATTCTCCAATACTTTCAGTAATGTTTTTCCTAAAGAGGCAGGTGAGTCTGCAAGAGTTACTCCAGCTTTTTCAAGAGCTGCTATCTTATCCTCAGCCCCACCTTTACCGCCAGATATAATTGCTCCTGCGTGACCCATTCTTCTTCCTGGTGGTGCAGTTAATCCTGCAATAAAACCTACGACTGGTTTTTTTATTGAAGATGAAGCAAGAAAATCAGCGGCCTCTTCTTCTGCAGATCCCCCTATTTCACCTATCATAATAATTGATTCAGTTTCCTCATCATTTAAAAATAAATCTAGGCAATCAATAAAATTAGTTCCATTTACAGGATCACCCCCTATTCCAATACATGTTGATTGACCAAGTCCACATGCAGTAGTCTGCCCAACAGCTTCATAGGTTAGTGTCCCAGATCTAGAAACAATACCTACATTACCTTTTTGATGAATATGACCAGGCATAATACCAATTTTACATTGGCCTGGAGTAATAATTCCTGGACAATTTGGTCCTATTAAACGTGTATTTGAGTTTATCAAAGCCTCCTTAACCTTAACCATGTCCATTACAGGTATTCCTTCTGTAATACATACAACTAATTCTATCTCAGCTTCGATTGCTTCAATTATTGCAGCAGCAGCAAATGGAGGCGGAACATAAATAACTGATACATTCGCCTGTGTTTCATTAATAGCGTCAGATACGTTGTTAAAAACTGGCAGATCCAAGTGAGTTGACCCACCTTTTCCTGGAGTTACACCACCAACCATTTTTGTTCCATACTCTATAGCTTGTTCACTATGAAAAGTTCCTTGGCTACCCGTAATACCCTGACAAATTACTTTAGTTTCTTTATTTATTAATACTGACATTATTTTATTCCTGAAATTGCTTTTGTAATTTTTTGAGCAGCATCATCTAAGTCTGAGCCACTAATAACTGTAAGATCAGACTCTTCTATTATCCTCTTACCCTCATCAACGTTTGTACCTTCAAGCCTAACGACAAGAGGAACAGATATATTAATTTCTCGTGCTGCATCAAGAACGCCTTCCGCTACTACATCACACCTCATAATCCCTCCGAAAATATTTACTAGAATACCTTTTACATTTTTATCTGATAAAATTATTTTGAAAGCTTCTGTTACTTTATCCTTTGTTGCTGAACCACCTACATCAAGAAAATTAGCAGGCTCTTCGCCATAAAGTTTAATAATATCCATAGTTGCCATTGCCAAGCCAGCACCATTTACAAGACATCCGATATTTCCATCTAATTTAATATAGGTTAATCCAATTGCATTAGCGGCTAGTTCTGCTGGATCCTCTTCATCTGGATCTCTTAATTCTTCAATATCGGGGTGACGAAATAAAGCATTATCATCAAAATTAACTTTTGCGTCTAAACAAACAAGTTCTTTATCTCCAGTCAAAACTAAAGGATTAATTTCCAACAAACTCATATCTGTTTCTACAAAAGCTTTATAAAGATTTTTTAGTAAAGCACCACTTTTAAGCATCAAATCATCACCTAACCCTAAAGCTTTTGAGATCGACATAACATCTTTTTCATCAATACCAACTGAAGGATTTATATCAACAGTTAATATTTTTTCAGGAGTACTTTCAGCAACCTCTTCTATGTCCATTCCGCCCTCTGTTGAGGCAATAAAATTCACTCGAGAATTGGCTCTGTCTACAACAATTGATAAATAAAGCTCATCTAATATATTGGTTCCTTTCTCTATATATACTTTTCTTACCTCCTGACCTTTTGGTCCAGTTTGGTGTGTGACTAAGTTCATACCTAATATTTCTTGTGATATAGATTTAACTTCTTCAAGAGATTTTACAACTTTAACACCCCCACCCTTTCCTCGACCTCCTGCATGAATTTGAGCTTTAACAACCCAAACATCACCGCCAATCTTCTCTGCAGCATCGACAGCACTATCAGGATCTAACGCTAAAAATCCAGGGACAGTAGGAACATTATATTTTTTTAATAATTCTTTCGCTTGATATTCATGAATATTCATTTTTTTCTCATTATTTTAAAAATTAATTAATTACTTTTTTTTGGTGATTAGTCTTTTGTCAATTTTCGTGCAAGCTCTAAGGAGGCTCCTAACTGAAGAAACAGATTGATTGAACATCTTTTTTTCTTTTGCATTTAAAGAAATTTCAACAATTCTCTCAACCCCACTCGATCCTATAACAGCAGGAACACCAACATAAAGATCCTTAATACCATATTGACCTGATAAATTTGCTGCACATGGTAATACCCTTTTTTTATCCTTTAAATAAGAATCTGCCATTTCTATTGCTGAGGCAGCAGGGGCATAAAAAGCTGATCCTGTTTTGAGTAAGCCAACAATTTCAGCACCACCGTCTCTAGTCCTCTGAATTATCTCATTAATTTTAGCCTGTGTAGTCCATTTCATTTTTACAAGATCAGGAAGAGGTATTCCTGCAACAGAAGAATATCTTGGAAGTGGAACCATTGTATCACCGTGTCCCCCCAGAACAAATGCAGATACATCTTGAACAGAAACTTTAAATTCTTCGGCAAGGAAATACCTAAATCTAGCACTATCTAAAACTCCAGCCATACCAACAACTTTTTTAGCTGGAAGGCCGGAAAATTTTCTCAATGCCCAAACCATTGCATCTAATGGATTTGTTATACAAATAACAAAAGCGTTAGGGGCATATTTTTTAATACCCTTACCAACATCAGACATTACTTTTAAATTGATAGCTAAAAGATCATCTCTACTCATACCTGGCTTTCTTGGAACACCTGCAGTGACTATTACAACATCCGAACCTTTAATTGCTGAATAACTATTTGATCCTTTCATCTCAGAGTTAAAAGAACTGACTGGAGAAGATTCTGCTAAATCCAGAGCCTTACCTTGAGGTATGCCTTTAACAATGTCAAAAATAACAACATCGCCAAGTTCTTTCAATCCAGCAAGATGGGCTAAAGTTCCACCAATTTGACCACCGCCAATTAAAGCAATTTTATTTCTCTTCATAATTTTCCTCATTAAAGCTTTTAAAAAAATTTCATGATACTTTTAGCAATGGTTTTGATAAAAACCAAATGGTTATTATAAATATTCTTTAGACCTCATTTCATGAAGTCTTGAGATACATCTTTGGAATTCAAATTTACTATCACCTTTTGTATAAAGTTCGTCAGGCTCTCCATCAGCTGTTATAAATACCTTATTTTTATTATCATATAAGGCATCAATCAACGATATGAACCTCTTGGCTTCATTTCTTTTCTCAGGAGCAATTTTTGGTATATTTTCAATAAAAATAATATCGAATTCCTTTGCAATAGATAAAAAATCTTCTGCTCCAAGAGGTTGTCCGCATAAATCATTAAATTCAAATCTTGCACAGCCAAGTGCCTGCCTTTCAATTCTTAGTTCACGGCCCTTGATAAATAATATTTTTTCTGAATACGGCAAACCACTCGAGAATTTTTTGAACATTTCGTCAATAGATTTTTTTGACTTTTGGTTTAAAGGAGAAAAATATGTTTCAACATCTACTATTCTATTCATTCTATAATCTTTTCCGCTATCTAGATGGATAACGAAACAATCATTTTCTAAAAATTCAATAAATGGAATAAATCTATCTCTATGCAAGCCGTCCTTATAAAGATTAGAAGGTTTAAGGTTCGATGTAGAAATGATAATTGTACCTTCTTCAAAAAGAATAGTGAACAGTCT
>MDSX01005293.1_pt1 | contig 21213 bp, 28 predicted proteins | sample 811141 | NCBI WGS metagenome assembly MDSX01 (sample SAMN05326642, study PRJNA326480) | marine metagenome | isolation source: seawater | place: Atlantic Ocean: South East | collected 2010 | reverse complement strand
GTAGATGGTCTTCACAGTCTTTAGAGGAATCTTAGTAGCCTTAGAAATTTCAGGGAGGGATTTGGCTCCCGGATACATTTTTCTAAACTTTTGCGTGTAGGAAGAAGTTTTCGTTTTTTGACCTTCATCTGTCTTAAACTGTCTATAGTCTTTCTTGAGCATCTTTGTGTACCGTGTTTCGACTTCGCCGAGAGTCTTGAGACCCCGGAAATACTTGAGAGGTGCGTACTGTTTACCCTTTGTCCGACGAAGTTCTGCAACCTTTCTGGTAATCTGAGCATCGGTGAGAGGCATCTTACATTACATAAAGAAAATACTCCTACCCCTATCAATGGATATTGGTACCAGGACGATCATTCTTACGGGTTCCTTAGCGCTTTTTGGACTGGTCGATTTTAAGCGTGAATTAGACCGATTAAAAAAACTAAAGATAGAACAAGATGCACACGTTCAGTCTAAAGATAACTGATAGTACAAAACCTATACATTTGAACTATTTTTTCACGAACGCGTGGAGCCTGAAGGAAAAGGTAATGATGGTGTTTAACACTACTGAATGTAACAACCTGTCCCTGGGCCGGATTTTATCTATGAAGAGTGTTCTGGATCATCATAGACCAAATTCTAGGAAATATCTAGAGCATAGCACAATATTCGTAAAGACGCAGTTTGCGCGGAGACTTCTACAGATCGGTCTCGCGATTATACGCACAGAACGCCCGGTATATGTCAAAGTTTTATAACTAAATAGGAAACAGTCAAAACGTATAAAACAAAGAAAACGTCACTGAACGTCCAAACATAGCCTAGGTCAAAATCACCGACGACATATTTGGTGACCAAAAGGCATATCAACGGTATCACATACACCCTTTTAAAATTTGACCGGTTTGGAACCTTCTTTAGAATATAGGACAGGGACAGGGTAAGCGCTGTGGCCCCGACGAAGTTGTTCATCTTACTTCTTAACAAGATATTTAACCGCGACTTCAATACTCGGGTATACCTTACCGTTAAACTTTACGCGCCCTGTACACGAATTGTAATATCCGGTATACCCATTGAAGACCGCCCTGTGGATATTACCCATATAAAAAATACAAGATAATAATAATCAGCGGAGATGGGACTTTCGATTATCATGGGGAACATGTTTTCGGGGAAGACATCCGAACTGATTCGTCGCCTGAAACGTCTTAAGGTCATAGGTAAAAACATCCTCGTCGTAAATTCTGCAAAGGATACGCGATCACCTGATGAAGTGCTCAAAACACATGATAACGTAAAGTTCAACTGTCGTAAGGTATACGACCTATTTGATATTATTTACACAGACGAATTTGACGAAGCTGATATTATCGCCATAGACGAGGCACAATTCTTTCCACGTTTGAAGAACTTTGTAGAGAATGTTCTGATGATGGATAAGACCATTATTCTTGCCGGGTTGGACGGTGATTCGTTTCAACGAAAGTTTGGAGAACTGATCGATTGCATTCCGCTTGCATCGGAGGTCACTAAGCTTTCGGCTTTGTGTATGGTGTGTAATAATGGTACCCCAGGTCCATTCACACAACGTAAAGTAGAAGATCGGACACTAGAACTCATAGGAGGAAGTGATATGTATAGCGCCGTATGTAGAAAGCACCTTAACCTATAATTTAAAACGGCTGAACATCATCGAGTGTGAAGTTTTTACGCGTTAAAGGACTTTTAGCTGCCATTCCACCATTTACGAGAAGTTTAGCAATACCATCCCTGTCGTATACGTGCTGCACCTTACCATTGCGCATGTCTACGCCAAGAAACACGCGCCTATCTTTCTTTATATGTTTCGCAGCCCCGGCATTTGTGAAATTTTGTTTGTAGTATCCCTTCACGTTAGTCTTATCAACCAACTTCCACCTTCTCGTCTTTTCGTTCCAGTATCGATGACCCGACCCACCGGGTCCCGCATTCATTGCTATTAAGGTTCGTTTTTGTTTCACATACTTTTTGACCGTTGATGTGAGATCCCTTTTAGCTTTTTTTAGGCTTTTAGCGGGGCTTCTAGTTACAGTGGGACTTCCCATTTGGGGAAGATTATTGTTATTGTTGTTAACCCTTATGGAGTTATTTCCACTGGCGAGACGCATCTGGCGACCATCGCCGTAAGCTCTTCGCACAGCGCGGCGCAATCCCAAACTATTACTGCTACTGTTAGAGTTGTAATTGGTATTGGAGTTTGAGTTTCTTCTCGGCGCGGGCATGCGCGAACCACCTCGTAAACGTAAGACAAGATGAAGCGTCGACTCCTTTTGGATATTGTAGTCTCCTAGGGTCCGACCATCTTCGAGTTGCTTTCCCGCGAAGATAAGACGCTGTTGATCGGGGGGAATACCTTCTTTATCTTGGATTTTAGCCTTGATATTATCAATGGTATCCGATTGTTCAACTTCTAAAGTGATCGTTTTTCCCGTGAGTGTTTTCACGAAGATCTGCATTCTGATATATGTGTATATTTAATTTTTGTAGACGGTCAGGATTTCAGAAACGGCTGGGTGACGCAACACATCGTCTTCGGACATGTCTACATATTCTACATGATCCATCTCTACACAATCTATACGGTCGATGATATCCTCGAGTCCGTTTCGAGTCTGAAGATCGCTCTGTTGCAGATCACCAAGAACCACCATCTTCGAGTTTTCACCGAGACGAGTAAGTAACATCTTCATCTGATTAGGTGTGGAATTTTGCATTTCATCTGCTATCACGAAAGTATTGTCAAAGGTTCTACCTCTCATGAATCCGAGTGGTTCTATATGCACGCGGGACTGAACCTGATTATGGGTTAGGTACTTTTCAATAAACTCTAACATCGGAATAGCCCACGGTTCCATCTTGCTCCCCATGTCACCCGGGAGGTATCCAAGATCTTCGTCTGCCGCTACCACTGGCCGAGTGCAAATGATTCTGTCATATCGACGGCGAGCTAAATGGATGGAAGCTTCCTGGCATGCGAGAATGGTTTTACCCGAACCGGCCGGACCCGTTGCTATAGTTATAGGTTTCACTGTTTGAAGAGCACGAAGGTATGTACATTGTCCAGGAGTTTTCGGAAATTGCATATATATTTATTTAAGGTTTTAATCTTAAAGTATAGTAAGGATGACTGAGTTCTATTTTGTTACTCTTAAAACTGTGGGTTCTGCGACTATTTTAGACATGAATGAAAAGTCGAGATTCATATGTTTCAAGGATAACAAAATAGCTTATGATTACGCTTCGTATATATCGAAGCATAGGGCCGAGTATGGAAAATGGCCCGTTGTAAATTTATCTGTACCCATGATGCGCGTTGAAAAATCGACTGAACGCTTCAAACAAGATTCAGACGTGTACAAAAGCTTACTGGAAATCACTTTTAAAAACCGTGATGACCTGGATAGACTATCGATAGCAACTGGTATCGAATATTTCTATTGTCACAGATTCGAATACGAGGATGTGACGTCGTTTAGAATGAGTGGTCAAGATGTCGATGCCGAGGTTGACGAGATGGTATACAGGGAACGACTAGATTACAGTTTAAAGAATATGTAAGTGTATATTACAGATGTCGTTCGCTTCTAAGTTCGACCCTACAAATAAAGACCATGTTCTTTGGCTACAGAAAGTTGACGACGCGATGGTTGAAATCATGACCAACAATAAAAAAATGGATATGGTACAAGTGGTCAACGATAACCCATTCAAAGCGAAAATCAAAAACCCGCTTGATTGGGCCGACGCACACTTTCAACTCGCGTTAAAATATTCACAGGCCGTCCTACGTGGAACGGCGTTTATTCCTGAGTCCTTTGTAAAATAAATTTGTTGTATTCGTCTAATGTAAAATCCTGTGGCTCGGAATCTACGTCCATTCGCACAAGTAGAATTTTACCCAAAATACACTCACCACTGAACGGTGATGGTAGTGTATTACTGTTTTGCTCACCTTCAGCCGACGCGCGTTTCATGATCACGACGTCGAGTTCGGGCCACTGCCCGACGAAAGTAGCTGGTCCCTGTAATGTTTTGAAAATTTCATTCTTGACAGGGTTTATGTCCAGGTCTATTTCTACAACATCTCCCACCCCCTCGTGTATTAATACAGCCTTCGTCATTTAAGTATACGAATAAAAAAAGTTGATATTACTATATGGAGATATCGTTAAGATTCGCTTTATTTATGCTAGTTGTAGTTGTTTTACTCATTGAATGGTGTTCTGAGAAGTATTCTCTGCATGAGTTGGATTCCTTTTGGGGTGTGACGAAAGAATCTAATCAGCGTAGCCAGACTACGGATCCATTCAACAGGTGTTCGCCCGAGTCGTTCGGCGACTGTGCGAGGAATCCCATGCCGCACTTAAGTCGCTATTAATTATTTCAATATCACAAGTAAAATGTCCAGGGAATTTGTTGTCACTCGTTTTTCGGAACTTCTCGAACTTCCTAAAGATGATACAAAATGCGTGAACATGGAAAAGTCTATATATAACTGGGCTATCAAACGGTCTACAGAATTGGGTGATGTACCCGCTTCTGATAATCATAGGCATATGAACCGCTACAAGTCAAAGTTCTTAGAGATTCAAAAATGTCTGCGCAATTCGCCGAGTCTCAAAGGACGTATTGTATCGGGACAACTGAAATCTGCGGTCGTTGTGGAGACGCCTCCGAACTGCCTGTGGCCCGAAGGACCTCTTGCGAAAGATATGGAAATTAGCAGAGAGAAAGCTACGAAAAAAGAGGGTAAATCAATCATGAACGATCCAGATTATAAAGGGATGTTTAAATGTGGAAAGTGCAAGGATTGGAAGACGACGTACTATGAGATGCAGACAAGATCAGCAGATGAACCTATGACCGTATTCATTACCTGTCACATATGTAACTCTACTTGGAAATCTTAACCGCGTATGTCGAATCTGTTAAATCTGTATCCATGTCACCGACGGATACGATATAGTCGTATTTAGAATTCTTTTTATAGATGGATTTACCCAACGGTGGCGTAAAAACTAGTTCGTCGTAGTAAATGTTATGAGATTTCAACTGTTCTTGTGTGTAAACAACATTTTCATAGTATCCCGGTCTAGCAGTGATAATGACCATTTTATACCCCTTAGTTTGTAAACTTTTATACAGTGCATACACATTCTCCATTCTCGTATGATCGCTCGAGTCGATGAGAGTGTCATCTATATCGAACATTGCTGCTTGATTGGGATCTGTGGCGCGGGGAATGTTCATATACCTATACTCAAGAAAAATGTTATTTTAAGAATACACCCCGTTATCAATCAATGGAAGGTCAACTTATCGACGTAGAATACGTTGACGGTTACACTGAAATATGCAAAATTCACGAAGTGTGTCCAGATTCCTACAAAGTATACTCCCTGTTATATGACGAGGATGAATACGCGTATAAATGGTCGGATGAACCTGGACACTCTGTTCCAAGAGAAGCAGTGTCCGGATTTTATGACGTTTCGGACCTGGAAGATACGGGTGACTATGTGAAGCGCGCGGATGGAATTTATTATGACTGCCTGACTGATTCGGATGTAGATTTTGATCTAGAATATGACAGTGATGATACAGACGACGACTCCGAATCAGAGATAAGTCTATACGACGAACAAGAGTACGAGTTCGAATAAATATATCGACTTATGATATACCAGGACCAATGCTTTTCTTAAACAAGAACTTTTTAACGACCGTTTCGGGTAGCGTTTTCGCAGTGGCTCTCATAATTGTAGTGCTTATCATGATTGACAGGGCTACGGCCAGCTCGGGATACAGCTGCGGGGGTAAGAAGGAGATGTACGAGAAAAAGGCTCCCATACCCGAAGATAAGATGCGTCGAATCGAAGCTAAGCGTAAGAGAATGCGCGAGCGTCAGAAAAAAATGTACAGGTAATATAAAATGAAATTGACTTCTGGTATTACACCGTTTATTATCGTGCTTGCCATCACTATACTTATCCGTCAACTGTACATGTCCAAGTACCATCACGGTAAGAGCTTTTACCACACGTGGACGGGTCGCAGCCACTACTGCGCGAAGTGTGGCTCTAAGGACTGCAAGTGCCCGAAGAAGGAGGGATACACCACCGGAGGATGTGGATGTGGTGCATAAATGAACTTAAACAATATCGGCGTTATACGATTAAGATGGCGCCGTATACCCCACCCAACACGCATTATAGCGAGATGGATGTTTCCTCCTACTCGGATAATGAACTTTACAGATTTATCGGAAAGAATGGGAAACGTTTTTATTGGCTCACGAAGTTTCTAGAGCTTTCGTATATTTGGTATGATAAAGATCGTAAGGTTATTGAGCTATGGGGACCGTATAGCTCTCTTCAAAATTTTCAGGCGCATCATGTTATCGGATGTGAACTCGATTACGCGTGTGGACGAACATAAATTAGACCTAAGTTAGAAATTTTGTAATGAAAAGTAAAGATGTTGAAACGACCTACTCGCCGTTTTCACCCCGCTCCTACACCCCATGACATCAAGCCTACATCGGGTGTATTAGCTGACATAATCAAAGGATTCACGACAAAACCTGTCCGTCCACAGAAGCAAGAATCTTTCAATGTACAGGCGCACCAAGTATATCTGCGCCTCCTTGAAAGAAACTACAAAGAGTGTGGAGTCCCGTTCAAAGCTCCAGAAGTTACCGAGTTACAACCCCCGAAAAAAAGTGATAAACCTGATGAGCCGGAACTTGATTTCGCTGACAAGGTGTACGTGAAGATCAATATTCTCAAGTCTGGCAAAGTTCGGATCAAACTCGTTCCACATTTTCTCGAGATGTGGAACAATTACTATTCCAAGGGCAAGAAGCCACCTATCAAGACAGTCATCGCGGCTTACAAGGCTATTGGATTCTCGAATGCATTTCTCGAGAAAATTACTATCAGTCAGAAAAAGCGAGCAGAGTTTGCGAAAAAGATTGAGAAAATCCTTGAAAAGATCTTCGACAAGTCTACGACGACTAAACGAAAAACTGTGAAACCCAAGGTTGAAGAAAAGACGGAAGATATCGAAGATAAGGGCGAAATGCCCGAGGAGGATGTCGAGGAAGATGATGATGGACCCGAAGAAGATGAAGGTATCATCGCCGAAGACGACGAAGACGACGCCGATGAAGAGAATGCGGATGATGTGTGTGTTGATGACTTTGATGAATAATTGCACCTAAGTTAGATCTTTAATATAAAGAATTCAGATCATATTTATCAATGGGCTATATCGCTTGGGATACCGAGACTTCGGGGAAGCCACCCCAGAATGTCGATACCGTGACACCCGAGAACTACCAGTTATGGAATGGATGTAGAATGGCATCCATCGCTTCTATCCAATTTTCTCGACATGGACGCGAGATTGATTCGCAGCATACGATCGTGTATCCCAATGGGTTCGTGTTGGGTACACATCCGTACGATCCAGTGGGAGCCACGGAAATACATGGGATCACTCAATCACACGCTAAGAAGTACGGTGTACCGTTTGTTCAGGTATACGAAAGATTTTTGGACTTCATCCGCAAAGCGCGCGTGACGACCCTCGTCGCGCACAATGCCAAGTTTGACAAGAATATCCTGTTCGCCGAATGTTACCGATACGGTCTCTCGGTTGAACCATTTCAGCATCTTAATTTCGTGTGTAGTCTGGACATGGCCAAATCGGCCTTTCTGGATACGCCAAATAATCGATGCGAGACCCTGTTCAATTACATCACCGGAGAAACCTTCCGTGCGCACGATGCTTTGGAAGATTCTAGGGCCTGTGGCGTGATTTACTCGGTCGTGCGTGATATCAAGTTTCGATGCAACCCTATCGGTATCGATACAATTGTTATCAATGTGTCAGATGTACCCGCTATTTCTGGTGCAAACTGGTTTAAAAAACCGATTGACGTTGCCAAGACTGTCGTCGGCAAATACTATGATCAAACGGATAAAGGTATCTGTCGTCGTGAATTTGTTGAGCGAGTGCGAAATGAAAATGCTGCAGTGAACAACATCGTATCAGACGCTCTACGATTTCAGTCTAGGCGTATGAAGGATATTGAAAGTAAACTGAGTGCTGTATCTGTTCAACTTGGACTAAAAACGAACCTGAATGACACACAGCGAATGCGTATTTGTGAGTATGTTGGAGATGTCCTTCGAGGTCGGATTGCCACTGTCACGTACGATAAGAAGTATTACACACTCGAAGTTTGTGTTATTCGGGGTACGAAATATATTCTCACTGGATACGCCGATAAATTGATCCGGGGTTCGTCGGGGAAACTTGTTGTCGTGGACGTGACGGATCGTACGGACAGTCGATTTAAGGGTTTGACTGAAGTTGATAAGGTTAGGTGCCAGGCTCTTATGAATATGCTCAATGTTGACGAGTGTAGGTTCGAAGAGCAGCGCGAGGATGCGATTCACACCGAGACCCTGACGAAAGATGATTGTATGTGGGAGGAGACAATTCTTCCCAAACTCAAGAGATTTTGTGAGTACGTGCATAGTCGGCTAGGAAAGTAGTTTAAAGTTTGTAATCGACACAAAAGTACATGGATTCCCCTAAGAAAACGGTTATCATTGCTCTTCCCGGTAAAGAATTTTCTAACACCTTTCTCATGCAATGGTCGGAATCCCTATTGAAACTAACGCAACTCGGTTACAAGATTGCACTTACGAACGAATATTCCGCGTACGTGCCATTTACTCGCATGATGACACTGGGTCTTGATACCATGCGTGGTAATGACCAAATTCCGTTTGATGGAAAGGTTGAGTATGACGTTTGGGTGACGATTGATTCTGATATCATCTTCACACCTAAACAACTTATCGAGTTGATCGAAGATACGGATAAATACCCCGTTGTTTCTGGTATGTACAAAATGGCCAATTCTAAATATATTCCAGCCGTTAAGGAATGGAACATGGCACACTTTGCTCGTAACGGTGCATACGAGTTCATTGATCCGGAAACGCTTGACAAGGATGTCAAACACCACGATGTCGCCTATGTGGGTATGGGTTTCATGGCGTGCACTCGCCAGGTACTCGAAAAGATTAAATACCCCTACTTCAATTATCCTACCGAAGAAAATGAGATTGACGGGAAGGTGATTTCACAGATTTTTTCCGAAGACGTTTCATTTTGTAAGCGCGTGACCGATGCTGGGTTTAAGATTTCCATCAATACAGACATAAAACTCGGTCACGAAAAAAAGCTTATCATTTAATATGAACGTGAAGCTTGTCCTGTCTTATTTTACAACATTAGCGAGTGCTGTATGTGTTGATACATTTCGAATGATAAATAGGTATAAAAACATTGAGACAAAGTAACATACATGGATACTTCTGATTACGACGATATGTCCGAACCCATCCTACCCCCTGATATGCAGGGCAATGCGTTCGTTAACGCATTTAGTTTCGAAGTTAAGACCTATTTCATCGCACTTGGTCATACATTCTGGCAGTTCACGCCCCAATACAGTTTGAATATTTTCAAATGGCTAAAGGCTGCTTTCATCGACGCACCGTGCCGTGTGATGCTTGACATTGATATTGAACATCTGCGACTCAAGCGAGAGTACATTCTGAAAATGAAGAAAGACGACCTAAGTGAAAACGACGTTTCGGAGAAAACTAACAACAAAGACGACTGATGGATTTTTACGTGAGTGTCTACTCACACGAATTTGCTATTGCTTTCCTTCAAGCTACGGCTCCTTTGTGTCCCGACGTCCAGAGGCTAATCTGGAAAGAAGTTTTACACACTCCGCATAAGATCGACCCCCCTCCCGCACCCCGAAAATGTCCAGTTTACTCCAGACTATCTGGAGCGTCTTTGCCCCGGGATTTGTTCCAGAACAAATGTCTCACTCAGAAAGAATACTGAAAGGCGTCTACATAACGGCGCACAATGACTGTGGTGAAATGAGAGTGATACACGATCCGCATGATTTGTCTGTAATGAAATCGGACAGGATTTGCGATAATAAACATGATTTAAATATACTCCGTTTGAAGTGTGAAGACCTATTATCATACTTCAAACGCAAGATTATACCCATAAGAAGACGTGATTTGGACTATCACATGCAGGATAAACTGTACGATCTGATTGACGAAATTTATGCGGAGATGGACGATACGAAGGATATTTCATACGATCACCTCGTTACTCGGTACGAGGCTTGTAAAATTTACGCGCGCGGTTCGAGGAACTCATATAGAGATCTAAATGCACTTAAGTTGTAATGCTATTATGTATTTTTTCACATCAAACTTCCAAACTCTCAACATGGACAAATTCCACTCTCTCATGGCCCTCGTCGACAAGAACGCCTCTGTTCTTCCCGACGGTGACTACCTTCAGATTGCCAATCTCATAAAGGAAATCCGTGATAAGGTCAAACCTCCGAGATTCCTTATTGATCAAAACGAACCGATGACGATGCCCGAATATGAACCGACGACGTCATCTGGTATTCGGTCACTTACCCCCGAACAAGCGAACGTTACGATAGATGTGTCCTTGCTTCACGCCGATTGGGCTAACACTGATAACGCTCGTTACGCTGAATACGAAGAGTCGGATGACGAGGATGATGTCCCCGAACACGTTGGTTACAGGTTTAATACCGTCCCTGATACACTGGAGGTCGATGATATCCCTGATCATATCTACAATGCAATTATGTCATCAAGCGGCCCCGTTGCCACGAGGCGATTGAGTGAGAGTGACAGGGATAATTATTACGAAGTGGCATATCCGGATGGTTCAACATCTGTGTTTGCCTCTATTCACCGATAAGATCAATCTCCTTTTCGTATGTATGTGACATTAGTACAGTTTTTAGATCTCTAGTGAATGTAATGTAGTTTTTTGGTATATCTCCCCATAATCGTTCGTTACAAACGAACCCGTCTATGTTTCCGTCTTCTAATAGAGGTTGAAGAAGTACCCAATTTGGTTCACTGTACTTTATCTTTTTACAACCCTTAGCAAACTTTCTAGAGTAGATGTACCAAGCAGCGATACTCTTGTAGATGTGTATCGGGCGTTTTCCACGCTCCAAGCATACACGCAAAGACGGTACCACGAACGTATGAAACTTGGTAAAACCATCCATACATATACGCTCAAGCTCGTCAGCGTTTACTCTACTTGAAATACGTTCTTCCACCGTTTCTACGTAGTCGTGTATATCGAACGGCAAATCAATCTCTATCGAGGGTATAATTTCTTCTCTTTGGAGATCCTTAAAATGCTGGCGATGTGTTTTATCACTCATGACCTGATCGAACGTATCGTATCCCGAAAGAACGCCCATATAAGCGAGTGATGTATGTGATCCATTCAAGATTCTTATTTTTGTTTCTTCATATGGTTCAATGTCTTTAGTGATGGTCACACCCACTTCATCAAGCTTTGGAAACTCTGATGCAAAATCTTCTTCTATGACCCATTGCGTATATTCTTCTGTCTGTACAGACGTTTCACCAAAACCTGGAAATAAATCCTCGATTTCACATTTAAACTTAAATGTAGTCCTAGGCGTTATTCTATCCACCATACACGAGGGAAATTTCACGTTAGCTTGTATCCACTCTGCAAGTTCAAACTGATTCGTTTGGTAAAGATATGCCATAAATTGACTTTCCAGGACTCGACCGTTTCTCTGCCTATTATCACATGATAATATGGTTATGGGACTGTTTCTATTTCTCAAACCACACGCGAGGTATTCAAACAGGGGTGATCCCGGGGAGTACCCACTTTCAGTAACTGTAACCGTGATAAGATGAACACTTGGAAGTGTGAGCATATGCTTAGCTATGGTTCTGTTTTTAGTCCAATCAACATAATCAAGATGAGAACGAACGAGTCTATACTGACCGGGTGTCTTTACGACATAATCATCTACTTCGCGTATACCCTCGTTACGCAAATTAACCGCGACTATCCCCCACCGAAGATCACCGGTTTTTTCCATATAGTCATCGACATACATTGCCTGATGCGCTCTATGAAAAACGCCGTAACCTATGTGCACAATACCAGTTTGACATTTTGACTTATCATAGGTCGTCTTATACATTACCTGACGTATGACAAGAATTTTTTAACATACATTATCGCATCAAAAAAGAAAGATAGTTAAGAAAATCGGGCGATGATGTACTATGGAGAATGTTAAATCACTCATGCAATCCCTGGATTCTATATCGAACCTGATTCCAGAGGGTACATATCTCGAGATGGCTAATGACCTGAAGAATGTGCATGCACACATACCAAAAGATGAAGATCCCCCGCTTGTAGATCAGAGAAGTTTGCGAATAGATATCCCGTTTATGCCAAGAGTACCCATGTCCGATGATGAAACGGATGAATACCCTGAAGCACAGGATCCATATGACATCCCAGATTATGATGACGAACCTTACGATGAACGATACTACCCAATGGATTCTGCAATTCCAAATTTAACCGAACGTTTTATGAACCCTGATCAGGGGTTCTTTGTTTCATTTGGTCGTAACCGAGACGGAACTGGGTGCATCATTTCTACTCCAGTGGAAAGATGTTTAATTCGTCAGGACCTTATACTCATTAGCAAGTATGGAAAGGAGTGTCTAAAAAAATTGAGAGAGTTGAAACCCGTCAAAAACATAACTGGACGGATCAAATGGGATGCAATTAAGTCATACGTAAACATGAGAGGTTTAACTATTCCAATGTTTACGTTTGATTGTATGTATAGGACACATCCCCAGTTATTCGCATACGATATGCGGACAAGGATGTTTACACGGGAGGGACAATTGACCCGTTTTGGAAAAGAAGTCGAGAGGGATCTTTACATGGAGTACATCGAAGTCCATAATACTCTAATTCAGCTAAAGTCCTTAGACGCTCATACAGAAATGAACTGGCTCATCCAGGCGGAACAAATATCGAAGGATCGATTGGCAGAACTTAACGGTAGGTAGTTTCACACCACCACTGATTCGCCCCGGAATATTCGAATATTATATGAATAAGCGCACCACCCAGGAACAATTTAACAAAAAGTGATGTAGTGTTCAGGCTGGGTATCTTATTCAACAGGGACAAAAGACCCACGTTGAGTATTCCTATCACGATGGCTTCAAAAATCACATGCTCGACCGGTCTTAGTTTCATTTGTAATCATGGAAGAAAAAAAATATCAACAGACTATAAAACAATGTCCAAGTTTGCTACCACTCTCAAGGGGCTTTCTAAGAACAGGATCGCCATTTTCATCGCCGGTATGATTCTCGCGACGATCATTCTTCACTTTGCCTGCGGAGGGTTACACCAGTGCACGGCTTTCCGATCTGAGTCGTATGAGTCTCCGGACCAGCTCGAGGCCGAGCTGAACGCTCTCCTCCAAGAGATTTCCAAGGCTCCTGAACTTCAGTCTATGGACGGTGCCGAAGCCAACCCCGATGTCAAGGTTTCGGAAGAGCAGTCGGAGGACCTTCAGGCGCTCCCCGGCCCGCTCCCGGCCGAGACTCCCGAGATGCCCATGCCCGAAGAATCTGACGACGAGGGTGAAATGATGGGTGGTTCTATGGCCCCTGCTCCCATTTCCCCTTAAAATTTTGTCAGCTTACTATAAATGGAAAAGACTGAATACACCGACAAGCTGGCTGAGGCCACTGATCGGGTCACTAAGACTATGAAGCAGTCTATTGCTGAATTGAAGGCGCTCATCAAAAAACGCGATGAGTTTTACTCGAAGGACGTTAAGAATATGGATTTCAAGGAGCTTGAAGCTCTCGGAAAGGAGATGGAGGAGGTTATCTCCAGGGCCTCTTCCGCCTTAAATGCTAAAGAAGGTGTTAAGCTGATCGGCGAACTTGACCGTTCGGTTTCTAAGATGAGAAAGGTCTCCGAGAAGCAGGACGGTATACGCGTTGCCGAAGTCGAGGAGTCTAAGGATAGACTGGCCACTAACGTTGTGGCCGCGATGGCTAAGGTTTAATAAAATTCACGACACATAATAACATGTCGAACTTTATATCGATAAATAGATACATCACATACGACAAAGATGATACAGATAAAGAAACTGTATGCGTTGATGGACACCATCCGTTTCTCGATATATTAAGTCATGGTAAACCATACAAAAGGAATGGTACGGAACTGGTGAGTGGAGATACTTCCACGGAAATTATAATACATGAAATACAAACTAAAAACCCTAAGTTATCTGTATATCGTCAGGCTACGTGCACACATTTTGACGTTGATGCATGTTTAGCTGTATGGTGTCTCATGAATCCCGACCTGGCTATACAGCATAAATACGTGTTAATAGAAGCTGCTCGAATAGATGACATACGTGAGATGACGTTAACTAATGAGAAAGTTGAGGGTGTTGTAACGTGTAAGGCACTGAAATTGTGTTGTTGGCTAACGAATGAAGAACAGAGGCTATTTTGGAAGCAGTATCAGTTAGGGGGTGATGAACATGTTCGATGTAATGAAAAGTTTACCTACTTTCTACCACGAATAAAAAAACTTTTGACGTGGGTAGAAGATGATACATTCAAACCAGGTGTGTACGAGGATGTGTTACGTGATATAGAAATGTTATACAGGTATCCTACGAGTCGGATAGAAAGATGGGGAGAGTTGGGTATTGTTGTTATTCATGTAGAAAGACCATTGGAATACTACGCACTCTTTAGCTGTACACGCGACGCTGATGTTGTCATAACGGTATACCCAAATAACAAATACGAAATAGAGTGTAAGTATTCTCAGTGGATCCAAATGGTTTCACGAGATTCTTGGCCACGAATAAATCTAAAACCCCTGTGTGATGTTCTAAACACATATGAAACTGAAAATATGTGGACAACAGAGCCTATGGATAACTTAGCACCCATTATGAGAATGTACCCCCAAGACGATACGAATTACACAATGGAAAAGCTCATGGATGATTATAGTGGACCCAAGCATAGGACGTTTTATTCTAGTGGATTGTCACCAGACGCCTTTTTGGGTCTGGTTAAATCTTATTTTCAGCATGCAAATATAAAACCCAGACGATTATGGTCATGGAGTGAAGTTAGAGAAATTAACACTTCCATCGATTGGGGTAAATGGTGTCGAAAATATATTCGTCGTAAGTAATAAGATGTCTCCCACAGACCTATTACTCATCGTTTTAATAGTATTGGTCCTGTTATTGGGTTACCTTTACTATACGAAAACAAAACGTAAACCCGTAGCTAAAATACTTCAGAACGTTTCTCCACTGGCAGTTCAACTTCCAAAGCGACCATTGGAAATTTTTATAGACCCAGACGTGGGTTCCCGTGCACAGGTGATGGAGTTAGGTTCAGTTGCTGAGCTCGAAGAGGCTATTGACAAGATCGTCGAGAGTAATATGGCGGATAGAAAGGCTATAAATGATGAAGCCACCAGACTTGAGAAGCGTGTCATACAAAACCAGGAGCTTAAAGTTCAGGATTTAAAAACGAGTTCGGAAACCGTTATCATAGAAAAGAAGGAAGAACTCACCGCTTCTCAGAAACGCATGGCTCAGATATTGGAAATGCAAAAACAGAAAAGGGCGCAACGCGCTATGGAACTTCAAAAAAAGCGAGCGGCGGCGTATGCCCTTTCGCGTGAGAAGGATCGATTAGAGAATGAAAAGAAATTAGCTGAACTGAAACTTAAACGCCAAAAAGCCGCCGAAGAACAGTGGCAGGCGACGGTGATGGGCGCGGCGGAGCGTGATAATTTGCAGATGGAGAACGAAAGATTGATAATGGAAGCTCGAGATAAAGCTATACAGGAGCAGCTCAGAATGGAGAATGAAGCTGCCGAAGCGGAAGAAAAAGCACGCCAAGCGGCGATGAATGCGGCTACAGAAGAAGCGGAGTTACAGGCAAAGTTAGAAGTTGAACGTGAAAAGTTTCAGGCGCTTCAGGCTGAATATGAAACCACCCGGCAGCTCGAGGCGCAGAAACTAGACGAGGCTATGAAAGAGTTGGACGCCCTGGTTGAAGAAGAGAAGGCGCGAGATGCAAAAATGAAGGAGGAAGATGAAAGGATGCGCGCCGAAGAAAAGCAAAAGTTATTAGATGCTAACGCTGCTGCCATAGCTGAACTGGAAGCGGCGGAAGCTGAACAGGCTAGATTAGACGCTGAAGCGGCGGAGATTAGGACGAAACTCGAAGCTGAAATGTTAGCGGCGGAAGGTGAACAAAGAAGGAATGTGGAGGCGGAAGAGGCGGATTATGATGCAAAGGTTGCATCGGATCAAGCTGCCATCGACGCCGCGCAAGGTGAATCTTCACGAACAGGAGATGCAGCACAGCAGGCGGAACGTCAGGCAGCTCTTAATATCGAGAGTAGTTCACAGAGGGATTGGGATTCTTTGACAGCAGACGAGAAAGCACGGGAGACGGCACAACTCGCGGAGTGGGACCGACTTGGTGCAAACCCGACACAACCCCTGGGAGGTTATGGACCGAGTAATGCGGCTTTACATGCGGCAAATATGGGTGCTATTCCGAGTGCGATGGATCCAGATGAATACCAAAGATGTTTAGATGCCGCGAACGGTTTGAACTATAAGTTTGGAGGTTGGCAGGATAAGCTTAGTGAGGCCTACCCGGCTGTCTATTGGTATAATGTTGCGGGTTGGAAGAAAAAGACTTATCTTGACGGTCATCAAGATCCCAATGGTAGAAGTAAGTACAAAGATCACTATTACAGCATGAAAGGTAAACTGGAGGGTGTTAAATCCGCATTCGCGGCTATGACTGACATATGTGCTCTTCCCGATCACAGAGAGTTAGATGATGCCGGCAACTGGAATTATTTACAAGAGGCGATTGATGTAGAGGACGCCATCAAGGATGCTATATATGCACACAATCAACGCGTCGCAGAAGAGCACCGACGGCAACAAGAAGCCGCGGCTGCGGCCGCGGCTGCGGCGAATCGACCCGCACCTGCTCCATCACCGCCACCAAGGGCGAGAACGTCTTAACCACTTATGATAGATGCATGATCCCATAAATATCCAACTTCCTCTTCGTCCAAGAAAAGAGATCTATTACCATGTTTAATTTCACTCATCACGTTACCGTATGCATCCCACCCTGCATCGAGATTCCATGACCTATCACCGTTAATGGTTATTAGTTTCTTTTTTTCAAGCATCATTTTAGCTATATCCGCCTCAAGTAAAATTCCATTGTATTCCATGGATATTTTACACTGTGTAGGGGCTATACCCTCGTAGTGAATATTCCGCGCTAACTGTGTTACTCGGGGTTCAACAAAACTAAGATCGCGAAGAACTTCCTTACGTGTTCGAGATGTATGCTTAGCAATTATAGTTGCAAATAGTGTCACACAATGACTCTGATACATGTCACCAATTATACCGACAGTATCAAAGTAATTTATTCGTTCAGTCATGTCGGCGTCTTCGTGGATAAAGATCTTTATGGATTTTAACTTTTTCGGTGTCCACAGATTGTATAGAACATCCTTACCTAAATAGTGATCACTGTATATGACTTTTAGGTCGTTAGCGTGTATAAAATCTTGTATCCGTTCGAAATCGAATTTGGAGTGGCCGTGTGGTTTTTCGAGAACGTATATGGGATCAACCATTTCAAGGTACGGTTCAACGGCTTCACAAAAGTTATGTGTCGGAATTGACATATACGCTATCAAGTCTTTTGTATCCTTGAGGTGATGTAAATCGAGTACCTCCTGTCGACTGACAGGTGTGTAAGGGCAATTCATACGTTTTAATGCTGGTATAATCCTCGTTCGGGCTAAATGTCCTCTAGCACCAAAAACTAAGCAGTGATTCATCGACACTAGTAAGTACTCGGAAATTATTTCTTGTATCAATATAAGATGTCACTATGAATACCTTGAGGCTAACAATCATAGTGATACTAGTAGGTTTTATAGTCTACTTTCTGTATATAAATAGGTCAATACCCGTACAGGAACCAGTGCCAGAACCTGTACGAAAGGCTAAGCCTAAAACGAAACCTGCACCCAGGCCAGTAGAAGTTAGATTGGATCCTATAAGTCCGTTTGACACGGAAGTCGTCATGCTGAGTACGAAAGAAGACCTGGTAAAAGAGATTGAAAAGGTCGTAGAGGCTAAAATAGAAAAAAAGAACGAAGTCGCAAAGGAGATTTCCAAGGTGGAACGGCGTGAGATAGAACAGAAAGAAGAGACCGTTCAGATTATAAAAGCCGAAACAGAAGAAATCTTAGAAGAAAAGACGACTCAACTCGTAAGTCTGACTTCGGCACTCGAAGAACTTATGAACAAAAGACGAGCCGAATTTCTGGAAGAGAAAAAAAAGAAACAGGAAGCCGACGCTGCGCGTTTATTACTCGAAAAGGAGAAGAAAGCCTTAGAAAATGAAAAGAAGTTAGCCGAATTGAGACTGGTACGAAGGAAAGCTCTAGAAGAATTAGAAAAGGCTGAGCAGAGTAAGTCTGATTTAGAAAAAGAAGTAAAGGAACAGGAACTCGTGAGACTGGAGGAAGCTAAAGTTGCGGTCGATGAGCAAAAGGTGAAATTAGAAGCAGAGGCTGAAGAGTTAAAGCAGCGGGTGGAAGCTAACACACAAAAGATAGAAGCCGATGAAGCGCTGTACCAAGAAGAAAGGGCAAAACTACTCGATGAGCAAAAGAGACTCGAAGATGAGTACAATGAAATAGAAGCTCAAAGAGTGGAAAAGATAAAAGAAGCCGAAGACGAATTAAACGAACTTCTGAAAGCCGAGAAAGAACGTCAGACTCAAATGGAGGCTGATGACGAAAGATTAAGACAAGAAGAAACGCAGCGATTATTGGATGCCAATGAAGAAGCCGTGAAAGAGCTGGAAGAAGCGGAGGCTGAACAGGCGCGAATGGATGCAGAGCTTGAAGCTGCGGAGGCTGCCATGAGCGATACCATTCAACAGCAGCAACAAGAACAAATTGACACGAGAGATGCAGCGGTTGCACAGGGTGAACGGGATGAATCGGTAGCATTGGCTGCACAAGAGCTCCTTCAACAGACATCGGAACAGACGGGCGACGCCGAGCAACAGGCAGAACGTGACGCAGCACTTCTTATGGAACAAACATCCGAGCGGGACTGGGAAACATTAACCGCGGAAGAGCAACAAGCGGCTTTGGATGCTCAAGCACAACTCGACACCGATTCATATGCAGATGCACCTGAATATGGCGAAAATCCGGCGTTGCTTTTTGATTACGCTGCGTATGAGAGAGGGGATCCTATAGATTGCATCCCGGGTGAATGGTCGGAATGGGAAAAGGTTGGGGATTTACAGGAAGAGAGTAAAACGATCCAAGAGGGTCAGGGTCTCGGTTCGAGAACCTACGAAGTGAAGACGGGACGATGGAAACAGGGTTGGCAAAGAACACAAGAACCTATTATATATGCGATGAATGGTGGTAAAGGATGTCCGTTAACGGAAAGGAAATATACCACTCAACCATCTAGAGAATGTGGAGAAGAAGACTGGAATGAATGGACAAACGTCGGTGCGCCTTATAAAGAAGGGTCGGGAAATCGTGTTCAATGGTACCAAGATCAAAAGAGGACGCGTGCGACGGAGGTTGTACCGGATGGATGTAATTTGAGAGAGGATACTAGAAAGAAGGGATTAAGTCCCGTCGACTGCGTTTGGGGTGAATGGAGTGGTTGGACTGTGGGTCCGCGGTACGAAAAGCAAGTGTGGAGAGGACAGGGTGGACCTTATGGTGATCGGGAATTGGTACCTTCGGGTCAATTCGTTGAAGATCATACACGTACACGATCAAAAACTGTGGTAAATCAATATGGGGGTAAATGCGAAGGTGTTTCTACAGAAAAGATTACGAGGACTGCCGGTGCTAAAGATTGTGTTACGGGTGAATGGGGTGAATGGGAGGATACTAGCGTACCAACTGAAGCTGTGGAAACCCGGGGTGGGCGTGGTGGGGTTACGGAGATAAAGTTGGGGTACTGGACTGTGCGTCAGCAAAGAAAGAGACCTATGCTCGAACCTGCACAAAACAACGGGAATTGTTCGTTGGGTCAAATTAGGACTCTTACCCTTCCTAAGGTAAATTGTGAATTCGGGGAGTGGTCGGGTTGGACATTTGTGGAAAATGTTCGACACGGTAATAGTTGGTACAAGAAAGAGAAGCGTACCAGAACAAAAACGGTCGAGGAAAAATACGGAGGTGTATGCGACGGTGGAACAGAAGAATATAAAGAAACTTTGATACCAGCTGTCAATTGTGTACAGTCTGGGTGGTCCGAATGGAATAATGGGTATAAGTCTGACGTTGTGAAAGCTTCGCATTTGTGTAAATGGCGTGGTGGACGTGGTGGATCTTATTCGTGCAAATGGGATGGACCTGTGAGACATTATAGACAAGATAAGAGAACGCGATCAACAACAACACCCGCGGCTTGGGGTGGTACAGCATGTGGGCCGACAGAAGAAACTCGGGAAACTATGAGAAACACGGTAGATTGCGTTTTAGGGGAGTGGGGCGGATGGACTAATACCGGTAATGCATATGAAGAAGTTAGAACGCAGGGTGGACGTGGTGGGGTTACAGAGATTAAGACCGGAAAATGGAAACAAAATCAAAACAGATCGAGGTCCATAACAACCCCCGCTGCATATGGGGGTCGTTGTCACGGTTCGCGCAACGAATCGCGGATTATAAACGTAGCGGCTCAAAACTGTGTTCAAAGTGGGTGGGGTGGTTGGACGCACCAATATCACTGGAATTCTGGAAATAACTGGTACGATCGTCAGAAACGTACAAGGACTACTACCACACCAGCTGCATATGGTGGTGCAGCGTGTGGCGCAACTTCGGAAGAAAGAGATGTTGGTGTGACAAAAGTTCATTGTGAGACCAGTGGATGGAGTGGTTGGACAAATGGATATAAGGCCGACGTTGTGAAAGCTTCGCATTTGTGTAAGTGGCGTGGTGGACGTGGTGGACATTATGGGTGCAAATGGGATGGACCTGCGAGACATTATAGACAAGATAAGAGAACTCGAACTATTACGAGACATCCAGCATGGGGAG
>MDSX01050058.1_pt1 | contig 21228 bp, 24 predicted proteins | sample 811141 | NCBI WGS metagenome assembly MDSX01 (sample SAMN05326642, study PRJNA326480) | marine metagenome | isolation source: seawater | place: Atlantic Ocean: South East | collected 2010 | reverse complement strand
ATCAAAAATGAATAATTTTGTGCCCCTTGTCGTTAAAAATATTAAAATCAAAGGATTTAATGAAATAGACAATGGTATTATTTATTTAAAGGGAGGTGATTTAACTCAAGAATTATCCCCTTTCACATTTGCCAAAGAAATTAAATTATCAAATTATTTTAATTCTGAGTTTTTTAAATCAAAAAAAATAGTATATCTAAGCATTCGATATTTATTCTAGAAAAGGGTACTTATAATCTGTAACAGGAATAAAGTTTTCTTTGATCATTCTGGGAGAGGTCCATCTTAAGAGATTAAACATTGACCCGGCTTTATCGTTTGTTCCTGATGCTCGGGCTCCTCCAAAGGGTTGTTGACCAACAACAGCTCCAGTAGGTTTGTCGTTTAAGTAAAAATTTCCTGCACAATTTTCAAGAGCTAATATTGCTTCATCAATAGCATATCTATCTTCTGAAAAAACAGCTCCTGTAAGAGCATATATTGATGTTTCATCTACCAATTTAAGGGTTTCATGCCATTGATCATCTGGATATGTATATACGGTAACCAATGGACCAAATAGCTCTTCTTTCATTGAAAAATAATTTGGGTTAGAGGTGGTTACTACTGTTGGTGAAATAAAATAACCAATAGACTTATCATAGGTTCCTCCATGAAATATTTCTGCTTCAGTATCTGATTTCACTTTTTCAATTGAACTTGTAATTCTATCAAAAGCCTCCTCATGAATTACTGCAGTAATATAATTCTTTAGATCATTTGGAGGTCCCATTTTTATCGTATTTAGTTGTTTTTTTAATTCAGAAAGTACAAGTTTACTTATTGATTTTGGGAGATAAACTCTAGAGGCAGCAGAACATTTTTGACCCTGGTATTCAAATGCGCCTCTAACTATAGCAGTTGCAACTTCATTTACTTTTGCACTTGAATGCGCGATTATAAAATCTTTACCTCCAGTTTCTCCGACAATTTTTGGATAAGTTTTATAGTTTGAAATATTATTTCCAATTTTTTTCCAAATATTTTGAAAAACAAAAGTAGATCCAGTGTAATGAATTCCAGCAAAATCCTTAGAGGCTAAAACAGTATTAGTTATCATTTCAGGATCACCCATTACCATATTAATAACTCCATCTGGGAGTCCAGCTTCTTCAAAAATTTCCATTACAACTTGTGCAGAAAAAATTTGATGATCACTCGGTTTCCAAACGACAACATTCCCCATTAAAGCTGCACTGGCAGATAAATTTCCTGATATTGCTGTGAAGTTAAAAGGAGAGACTGAATAAACAAATCCTTCTAAAGGTCGATAATGAAGCTGATTCCACATTCCTGAACTGCTTTCGGGTTGATTTTGATAAATTTCTTGCATGAAAAAAGCATTAAACCTTAAAAAATCAATGTATTCACATGCAGCATCAATTTCTGCTTGATGAATTGTTTTTGATTGAGCAATCATAGTAGCTGCATTAATTTTACTTCTGTATGGTCCAGCAATCAAATCTGCAGCTTTGAGAAATATTGAAGCTCTTCTTGACCAATGCATTTTACTCCATTTTTCTCTAGCTTTAAGAGCGCTAGATATAGAATTACTAACTTGTTTTTTGTTAGCAATATGATATTTTCCTAAAATATGATTGTGATCATGAGGAGGACTCATAGTTTTTGTTTTTTCTCCTTTAATGTTTTTTCCATTTATTTTTAAAAAAACCTCAGTTTTAGTTTTGTACAATTCTTCGTATGTTTTGAGAACAGAAATTCTTTCTTGGCTTCCTTTTGCATAATCTAAAATTGGTTCGTTTACTGGATATGGGATATTGATATTACTATTATTCATGCTAAAAAATATTTATTCAAATGTAAACAATAGTGAATAATTAATTTATAAGCTTACTTCGGAAATTTAATTTTAGCATTAATTAAGAAGTGTATTGGAGTCAGTTTTCCCCAAGCCAATTAACTGATCGTAGATTTCCCCAGGCGCTCTATAATAAACTAATATTTTATAACTATTTTCTGTTTCTGAAAAATTGCCTGAAATTAAGTTTGGTTGCCACCCAGAGCTAGTATTTGCAAAATACTTGTAATTATAAAATCCTTGCTTAACAAGAACTTTTGTTTCATAAGCTTCCAAAGCTTTATTGTAAGACATTATATTTTCTGCACTTGGCTCATAGTTGTTGAAATTACCTAAGACATAAATATCTGTTTCCGGAAGTTCAATTCTTGCAGCAAGAGTAAAATGTATCCAGCTGTAATCAGCTTCTATTTCTGAATTTTGATTTCCCATGACAGTCCTTATCTGATAATCTCCATTAAGATCTTGAAAGAAAGAGTATGGATTATTTTTTCTTGGGACATCTGTGTATAAATATGACTCGTATAAATCTCCTAAATTAATAAAGCTTATATTTGGTCCAGTTGTCCTTAAGTCTTTTGTGTCAAAAAAGAGATATTCATTTCCCGCCTCAAAACTGGTTTCAATGTCATATTTATATTTTAAAACTTTACTATTTTTAAATTGTGGCTGAATACCACTAATAATATTAGACCATTGATCATTTTGAATTAGGACTACATTGAGATTTTGTTGAAAATTTTGAATTGATCCTAGATTGTTTTGAGAAATTTCAAATTTAATATTTTGATGAGTTTGAAAGTAATTCAAATCTCTTGTTCTATATACGTTTGCTGTAACGGAAATTTCAGGTTTTAAATATATAAATCTTCTTGAGAATTGTAAGTTATCATTTCTATCATAAATATGAACCATATAGTTTCCAGATAATTTAAATTTAGTTGATGGATTTGGCAGAGTCAACCTATAATGAGTGTATCTCTGTAAAGTATTAAATGATGTTTCATAATCTGCAAGACGAATATTGTCAATTCCATCGATAAATTCGTTTTCAAATAAAACAGAATCTGACCAATCAAAATTATGATATGTTATTTTATAATAATAATCATCTTCAGAAGCATTTAAGTCATCAAACGATAGTCTAATTAAGCCCCCTTGTTCAAGTATTGGAAATTGGTTTAAACCACTATCGCTTTTGAAGATTATAGTTTTTATATTAGGGGGTTGCAGGGCTTCAAAAGCATTATCTTTTTTTATAAAAGAGCAAACTAAGGCTGTAATAGAAACTAATTTTAATACAATAAATTTCATTAAATCAAAATTACAAATAATATATTTTAGATTACTTATAACCAAGTTGTTATTTAGAATCTATATAAATAATAAACTTCCTCTTTCAATAGCTTTTTATGTATCTTTTTTAAGATTAAATTTGCATGGTTTTAGAGAAATAATTTAAAAATGTCCAAAGACATACGCTTTAAAAAAGGCGCTAATCTTAACCTAATAGGAAAGGCTGAGAAATCAATAAATAATAAGTCAAAATCAGATTTATTTGCATTACAACCTAATGATTTTTTCTCACTAACTCCTAAACTTTTAGTTCGAGAAGGAGATCTGGTTTCAAAGGGTTCTGCAGTTTTTCATGACAAGAATAATATTTCAATAAATTTTGTTTCACCTGTTTCGGGTGTTGTAGATAAGATTATTAGAGGTCCAAAAAGAAGAATAGAGTCTGTTATCATTAAAAAAGAAGGTGAAAGAGTTTTAAATCATATTTTACCAAAAAAACTAAACAGAGATATTATAGTTAAATTTTTAACTAAAAGTGGTTGCTGGCCATTTATAAAACAAAGACCTTATAATGTTATTGCTAATCCTAATGATACTCCCAAGTCTATTTTGGTTTCGTGTTTTACATCTGCACCATTAGATGTTGATTTTGATTTTTTTTTAGCAAAGAATAAAGATGATTTTCAATCAGGTATTAATATTTTAAATCAATTAATTGAAGGGCAGGTTATATTAACAATAGATCATAACCCCAATAGTTTTTTTAAAAAAATAAACAATGTAGAAATAATAAAGGTTAATGGACCTCATCCATCTTCAAATCCTAGTTTTCAAATTCAAAAAATATCTCCTATTAATATGGGAGATAAAGTCTGGGTTATTAGGCCTCAAGATGTAGTTAATATTGGTTTATTTTTTAATTCAGGAGTTTATGAAGCTCAAAGAACAATTGCTATAGCTGGAAGTTGTGTGAAAAACCCTCAATATTTCCAAACAACTATTGGTGCTCAACTCGAACCAATTATTAAAATAGCCGGATTAAAATCAAAAATTCAATCTAGGTTTATTAATGGTGATGTTTTAACTGGAACAACTACTTCAATTAATGGATTTCTAGGATTTTATAATAATTTAGTCTCTATAATTCCTGAAGGAAAAAAATATAGGATGTTTGGATGGTTGCCTTTTATTGACAATTTTATTCCTAGTCTTTCAAAAACAAGTCTTTCATGGTTTTTTTCAAAAAAGGAATATGAAATTGACACTAATTTAAATGGAGAAGAAAGAGCTTTAGTAGTTACAGGAGAAATGGAAAAAGTTTTTCCAATGGATGTTTATCCAATGCAACTATTAAAAGTTTGTATGACCGGGGATATTGAAAAAATGGAAGCATTCGGAATCTATGAGGTTATTCCTGAGGACTTTGGACTAATTGATTATTCAAATACCTCAAAAATTGAAGCTCAGGAAATAATTTCTGATGCAATTAAATTAATGATTAAAGAAGTAGGATAAAAATTAAATAAATGAATTTAATTAGAAAAAAACTAGATGATTTAAAAAGACCATTTTCAAAGGGAGAAAAATGGGAAAAATTTGCACCTGCCATTAATGCTTTTGATACTTTTTTATTTGTTCCAAACCACACTACAGAAAAAGGATCACATATTCGTGATGCAGTTGATTTAAAAAGAACAATGGTTACCGTTATTGTTGCTTTATTACCTGCTCTTGTTTATGGAATATATAATACTGGTTATCAATTTTTTATTCAAACACAAAAGGATTTCACTTTTTTAGATGCATTTATACATGGTTCTATAAAAATTATCCCAATGATTATAGTCTCTTATGTAGTTGGATTAACAATTGAATTTGCTTTTGCTGTATACCGAGGTCATGAGGTTAATGAGGGATATCTAGTTACCGGAATGCTTGTTCCAATGATTATGCCAGTTGATATTCCTTTATGGATGGTTGCTTTGTCAGTAGCTTTTGCTGTTGTGATTGCAAAAGAAGCATTTGGAGGTACTGGAATGAATATTTTAAATCCTGCCTTAACAGCTAGAGCATTTGCTTTTTTTGCTTATCCTACATACATGTCAGGAAATAAGGTTTGGGTTTCTGAAGCTGGAATGGTTGATGGAGTTTCTGGTGAGACAATTTTAGGAAGTCTAGCTGCTAATCAACAAATAAACTATTCGATATTAGATATGTTTTTAGGATCTATACCAGGATCTATTGCTGAAACCTCAACTCTATGGATTTTGGTTGGTGCAATTATTTTAATTTTTACAGGTGTTGGTAGTTGGAGAATAATGGTTGGGGGGATTGCAGGCGCTTCAATTATGGGGATTTTATTTAATTTTTGGGGAGCAAACTCCTTAATGAGTTTCAGTTGGATTAATCATTTAATAGTAGGTGGTTTTGCATTTGGAATTGTTTTTATGGCTACCGATCCTGTTTCAGCAGCTCAAACTCAAAAAGGAAAATGGATATATGGGTTTTTAGTTGGAATTTTTTGTATAATGATAAGAGTTTTTAACCCTGCATACCCTGAAGGTGTTATGCTTGCTATCCTTTTGATGAATGTTTTTGCTCCAACTATAGACCATTATATTTATAATTCGAATATAAATAAACGAAAAAATCGCTGGCAATCAGCCCAAATTAAAACAGCTTAATTATGGATAGAGATAGTAATGCTTATACTTTTTTATTTTCAGCGATAATGGTTTTAGTCGTTGCAGCAACTCTTGCTGCAACGGCAACCTCACTCCAGGATATTCAAGCTGATAATGTTCGCAAGGAAAAAATGCAAAATATTTTAGCTACAATTGGAATAATTGTAGAAAGGGAAAATGCTCCTGAAGTTTATACAAAATATATAGTTAATGAATTAGCTTTAGTTTCAGATGGTTCAATTGATTCAACCGTGGATGCATTTAAACTGAAGTTAAATATGGAAATAAAAAAACCTGTTGAAAATCAAAGATTTCCTCTTTATTTAGCCGAAGTGGATTCCTCTAAATTTTATATTGTTCCTTTAAGAGGTGTTGGTTTATGGGATGCAATATGGGGTTATGTTGCTCTTGAAGGTGATAAAAATACTATAAAAGGTGCAGTCTTCGATCATAAAGGTGAGACAGCTGGCTTAGGTGCTGAAATCACCCAAAAATGGTTTCAGGAAAGATTTACTGGAGAAAAAGTTTTTAATTCTGATGGAGAATTAGTTGGAATAAATGTTTCCAAAACTAATAATGATCCTAACAATCTTGATAAAGAAGACCATGAAGTTGATGCTATTTCAGGAGCAACTATTACAGGAGATGGAGTTACTGATATGATTAAGGAACGATTACAAAATTATTTGTCATTTTTCAATTCGAATGATAAATCAATAGCTTATAAAAATTAATCTGAAATGTCAAAGCAAAATCAAAAACCTAAAATAAATCCATTAATATTATTTGTTAATGAGGAAAGAGAACCTTTGTTTTCTAAAAAAAATAGAGCCTTATTGACAGATCCAATGGATGATAACAATCCAATTACGGTTCAAGTTTTAGGAATATGTTCAGCATTAGCTATAACTGTTCAATTAAAGCCAGCAATTGTCATGAGTCTTTCAGTTGTTGCAGTTATGGCTGCTAGTAATGTTATAATCTCGTTACTGAGAGATCTTATTCCCAACAGAATAAGAATAATAGTTCAATTAGTGGTTGTCGCATCCATGGTTATTTTGGTTGATCAAGTATTAAGGGCATATGCATACGATGTTAGTAAAGAATTATCAATATTTATAGGCTTGATTATTACAAATTGTATTGTAATGGGAAGATTAGAGGCTTTTGCTCTTGGTAATGGAGTATGGAAATCTTTTTTAGATGGAATAGGAAATGCAGCAGGATATGGTTTTATTCTTATTGTAGTTGCTTTTTTTAGAGAATTACTAGGTTCAGGAAAACTACTTGGTTATCAAGTTATTCCAGATATTATCTATGAAATGGGATATGTAAATAATGGCTTAATGTTATTATCGCCAATGGCTTTAATAACTGTAGGTTTATATATATGGTTTCAAAGATCAAAAAATAGAAGTTTAATTGAGAAAAATTAATTACTAATGGAGTCATATTTAAATCTTTTCGTAAAAAGTATTTTCATTGAAAATATGATTTTTGCATATTTTTTAGGAATGTGTTCTTATTTAGCTGTTTCTAAAACAGTAAAAACAGCAGTTGGATTAGGATTTGCAGTGATTTTTGTTTTATCCATAACTGTTCCAATTAATTATTTGATTGATTTTTATATTCTTCAGCCTGGAGCATTATCTTGGATTGGCCCTGATTATGAAGAAATTAATTTGAGTTTTTTAAGCTTCATAATGTTTATTGCAGTTATTGCTTCTATGGTTCAATTGGTAGAAATGATCGTAGAAAGATTTTCCCCAGAACTATATGGCGCATTAGGTATTTTCTTGCCATTAATTGCTGTTAATTGTGCTATTCTAGGTGGATCTTTATTTATGCAACAAAAAGATTTTTCTGGAATAACCGAATCAGCTGTTTATGGTTTTGGATCTGGAGTTGGATGGTTACTTGCAATTGTTGCAATTGCTGCAATAAGGGAAAAAATAGCATATTCTAATGTACCAGCTCCATTGAGAGGCCTAGGAATAACTTTTATTATAACTGGCTTAATGGCATTAGGATTTATGAGTTTTATGGGAATTAAATTATAAATAATGGATTATAGAGTAATTATTTTAAGTATTATTGTTTTCTTATTTCTAACTTTTTTATTGGTAGGTATTTTATTAGGTGCAAAATCAAAGCTTTTACCTTCTGGACCAGTTAATCTTCAAATTAATGGTGAAAATGATTTAGAGGTTTCCTCAGGAGGAACTTTACTATCTACTTTAGGAAATAATAAGATATTTTTACCTTCAGCATGCGGGGGAGGTGGGACTTGTATTCAATGTAAATGTCAAGTTCTAGATGGAGGAGGTGAAATACTTCCTACAGAAAAACCTCACTTTACAAGAAAAGAGATAGCTGAGGGATGGAGGCTGGGTTGTCAGGTTAAAGTAAAACAAAACATGGTTATTGAAGTTCCTGAAGAAGTATTTGGAATTAAAAAATGGGAAGCAACTGTAGTTAGAAATTGGAATGTTGCTTCTTTCATAAAGGAGTTTGTAGTTAAATTGCCTGAAGAAATGGATTACAAAGCGGGAGGTTATATTCAAATTGAAATTCCAAAGTGTGAGATAAGGTATGAAGAGATTGATATTTCTGCTCATCCTGATGAACATCCTGACGATATAGAAAAATTTAAAATGGAATGGGATAAATTTAATCTTTGGCCTTTAGTGATGAAGAATCCTGAAACAGTAGAAAGAGCTTATTCTATGGCTTCGTATCCTGCAGAAGGTAAAGAAATTATGTTAAATGTAAGAATAGCAACCCCACCCTGGGATCGTTCTGAAAATGGATGGGCTAATGTTAATCCAGGTGTTGCGTCTTCGTATATTTTTTCCAAAAAAGCTGGTGATAAAGTAACTATTTCCGGACCTTATGGTGAGTTTTTTATTAACGAGTCAGATGCTGAAATGCTTTATGTTGGAGGCGGGGCGGGAATGGCTCCAATGAGATCTCATTTATATGAACTTTTTAGAACTTTAAAAACTGGTAGAACTGTTACTTTTTGGTATGGTGGAAGATCTAAAAGGGAGTTATTTTATTTAGACCATTTTAAAGCCTTAGAAAAAGATTTTCCTAATTTTAAATTTTATGTTGCTCTTTCAGAACCTCTTCCAGAAGATAATTGGATAGAGAAGAAGGGACTTGAGGGAGATGGAGATGGTTTCACAGGGTTTGTTCATCAGGTTGTTATTGATAATTATCTATCCAAACATGATTCTCCAGAGGATATTGAAGTTTATTTTTGTGGGCCACCACTTATGAATCAGGCAATTGAGAGAATGGCTGATGATTTTGGTGTGCCTCCTGAGAATGTTCGTTTTGATGATTTTGGTGGTTAAAAAACTTTTAATTTTTTATAATGTTGACGCACCAAGAACTTCATAATTTGGCAATGAAAACAGTTGGAGATTCATTGAAAGAAAATGGTTTTGAATTTCTAACAGTCAACTCAAAACTTAAAAAAGATCCTCAATTTGTTTGTTTAAAAGAAAAAAAACTTCATTTTTTTATCGTCAGAGCTTTTAAATATCCAGATAATCCAAAAATATTCAATAAAGTTTTACTTACTAAAGTAAAAAAACATGCTGAAAAATTTAATGCTTTGACCTATTTTGCTGGTGTTGGATTAGCTAATTCTGAAAACTATGAGCACCCCATTCAAAAAAACAAACCATATGTTATTAATTTTGACGGATGGTTTCCTGTTAACTAATTTTAAGTAAGAAATGTTTAAAATGCGTATTCTTTTGATATTTTATTTTTCAATTTTATGTATTAGCTGTAAAACTGTTAGTAAATCAAAATTTATTAGTGGATATAATCTTGGGACTAATTATAAAATTAAACATGATTCACCTATAGATAATGATTCGGTAAAAATTGGTGTTGACAGTATTTTTATTAAAATCAATCAATCAATGTCTACTTATCAAATAGACTCTGATATTTCAAAAATTAATGATGGATATAGAATTAAAGTAGATTCTTTTTTCAAAGAGGTTTATTTTAAATCTTATGAAGTTTGGAGATTAACAAATGGAGCTTTTGATCCAACTGTAGGATCACTGGTTGATGCTTATGGATTTGGACCAAATAAAAAAACTCCTAAAATTCTTTCAGATAATCAATTGGATAGCCTTTTAAAAATAACCGGATTTGATAAGATATATCTAAATGAGGACGGGGTTTTAATAAAAAAAAATAAAGGAATTGTTCTTGATTTTAATGCTATAGCTAAGGGATATACTGTAGATTTAATTTCAAGATACTTAGAGTCTGTGGGGTCGTTAAATTATTTAGTTGAAATAGGAGGAGAGATTTCAGCTAAAGGGCTAAGTCCAAAAAGTAATAAACCATGGAAAATTGGAATAGATTTTCCGCAATCTAATCAGAATAAAAGAATAATATATGACACATATTTTTTGTATAATAAGTCTATGGCTACATCTGGAAATTATAGACATGTTAGAATAATCGAAAGTACTGGAAAAAAATATGTTCATACTGTTGATCCAAGAACTGGAAATTCGATAGAATCAAATATATTAAGTGTTTCAGTGATTGCTGATGATTGTATGACTGCAGATGCTTGGGCAACTAGTTTGATGGTTCTATCTTTTGATGAGGGAAAAGAAATTATTGAAAATGATAAAACACTTGAGGCATTTTGGATTTTGTCTAATGAAAAAGAATTAAAATCAGTTTATTCTTCAGGGTGGATACAATAAATATTACCTAATTGATTTAATAAACTCATTAATTTTATTAACACCTTTTGAGTTTAAAAAGTTTATAAATGCGGATCCTATTATAGCACCATCTGAGTATTTAACAGCTGAATTAAAAGTCGTTGAATTACTAATACCAAAACCAACAATAGTTGGAGTTTTAAGATCCATAGCTTTTATTCTTTTAAAATAATCAGTTTGAACCTTATTAACTGCTTTTTTTTCACCTGTAACACTTGAACTACTAACCATATATATAAAACCTTTTGAAGCTTTATCTATTACCTTAATTCTACTATTTGAGGTTTGAGGGGTAATTAAAAAAATATTATAAAGACCATAACTAGAAAATAATGATTTATATTTTTCATTATAAACTTCAACAGGAAGATCAGGTATAATCAAACCATCAATTCCAATAGACATGCATCTTTTGCAAAAATTTTCAATACCATATTGCATAATTGGATTAAAATACCCCATTATAATCAAAGGGATATTAATTTCATTTCTAACTTCATCCAATTGTTTAAAAAGTATTTCAGTAGTCATTCCATTATTTAATGCTTTAGTAGAACTTTTTTGAATTGTAGGGCCATCTGCTAAGGGGTCAGAGAACGGAAGCCCTATTTCTATAATATCTACACCAGAATCTTGTAGTTTTTTTAAAATATTTAGGGTGTCATTTAAATCTGGATGACCTGCAGAAAAATAAATCGATAATATTTTTTTTTCTTTTTTAAAAACTTTATCAATTCTATTTATCATAGCTGAAAATAATTTATAAAAGTATCTAAATCTTTATCACCTCTACCTGAACAATTGAAAATAATTATATCATCAGATTTAAATTTTTTAATGTCAAGGACAGCAAAAGCATGAGAAGTTTCAATAGCAGGAATTATTCCTTCCATTTGTGATAATATTAAACCCCAGTCCATTGCATCTTGATCTGTAATTGAAACAAACTCTGCGCGCTTGGTTCGAAAAAGATGAGCATGCATTGGTCCAACGCCTGGATAGTCAAGGCCAGCGGAAATAGAATAGGGCTCTCTAATTTGTCCATCTTCTGTTTGCATCAATAAAGTTTTACTTCCATGGATTATACCCTCTTTTCCGAGTGCAGAAGTAGCCGCGCTTTCTCCTGAATAAATCCCTTTTCCAGCAGCTTCAACAGCTATAATATTTACACGTTTATCATTTAAATAGTGATAGTATAGTCCCGCTGCATTACTTCCCCCGCCTACACAAGCAATTAAATGATCTGGATAGTCTCTTCCCTCTATTTGATTTAATTGTATTTTTATTTCCTCACTAATAACAGACTGAAAACGAGCTACCATATCTGGATAAGGATGTGGACCAACTACGGAACCTATTATATAATGAGTGTCTATAGGATTATTAATCCAATCTCTAATAGCTTCATTGGTTGCATCTTTAAGTGTTTTACTTCCGGATAAAGCAGGAATTACTTTTGCCCCTAGCATTTTCATTCTTGCTACGTTAGGAGCTTGACGTTTAATATCTAATTCTCCCATATATATAACACACTTAACACCCATCAGAGCGCATACAGTTGCTGTAGCAACCCCATGCTGTCCAGCACCGGTTTCAGCAATTATTCTAGTTTTACCTAAACGTTTTGCTAATAATATTTGACCGATAGTATTATTTACTTTATGAGCTCCAGTATGACATAAATCTTCTCGTTTTAAATATATTTTTGTATTATATTTTTTTTAAAGACGCCTTGCAAAATATAGTGGAGTTGGTCTTCCAACAAATGATTTTAGAAGAGTATCAAATTCTTTTTTGAAACTTTCTTCAGCGGTTATTTTTATATAGTTTTCTTTTAATTCAGATATATTTGGGTATAACATTTCAGGAATATATGCACCTCCGAAATCACCATAATAACCTTTATTATCAACATTATAATTCATACAATTTGTTTTTAAATTGCTCTAATTCATTTAATTTTTTAATTCCAGGATTTTTTTCAAATTTACTATTTACGTCAACACCGTATATGGGTAATTTAGATTTTGATAATTTATGAATCTCATTTACATTTTCTATACCAATTCCACCACTTAAAAAGAAGGGTTTTTCGTATTTATAATTTTTTAAAACTTTCCAATCAAAATTGTATCCATTTCCTCCGGGTAATTTTCCTTTACTGTCAAATAGAAATAAGTTGCAGTTTTTTTCATAAGATTTGAGTCTGATAAAATCAAAATCTTTAGAAATTTTAAAAGCTTTAATTACTTTAACTCCAAATTTATAAAATTGACTACAATATTCAGGAGTTTCATCTCCATGAAGCTGGATTGTCTTAAGATTATGTGTTTCTATCGTTTTTTTAATATAATTAATTGACGCATCCACAAAAACTCCTGTTTTATTTATTTCTTTAGGTAAGTTGGGTGTCTCTTTTTTAATACATCTAGATGATTTTTCCCAAAAAATAAAACCCATGTAATCTGGTTTTAAAACTGAAATAGTTTTAATGTTTTCAAAATCACGCATTCCACAAATTTTAAACTTCATTTTCAATTGTTTTTATAAAATCAGATGCAGCATTCCCTGGATTATTAGTTTTCATAAAATTTTCACCGATCAAGAATCCTTTATATCCATATTTTTTTAGTTCAATTATTGAATTGCTTTTAGATATTCCACTTTCAGAAATTTTAATAAATTCTTTTGGTATTTTTTTGGCTAAGCTTTTACTTGTTTCTAGATTTATTTCAAAGGTTTTAAGATTTCTATTATTTACACCAATTAAATCAATAGTTGACATAATTGACTTATTTATTTCATATATATCATGTACTTCTAATAAAACCTCTAAACCCAAGGTTTTCGCTAAATTAGAAAGGTTTTTGATTTCCTCTCTTGTTAAAATTGCTGCAATTAATAAAATTGCGTCTGCACCATGGGCTTTTGATTCTATAATTTGATATTCATCAACTATAAAGTCTTTTCTTAATATCGGGAGTCTGCAAGAAGCTCTTGTAATATTTAAATCTTCAAGAGAGCCACCAAAATATTTTTGATCTGTAAGAACAGATATTCCAGAAACTCCTGAAGATTCATAGCCTTTTATAATATCAATAATAGAAAGTGAGTTATTTATAATTTGTTTTGATGGAGATCGACGTTTGTGTTCAGCAATAATTCCTGAATTACTTTTTTTCAAAGATTTAAATAAAGACATCGTTGTATTTTCAAAAAAAGGAAACTTTTCCAAATATTTTACTGGAAAAAATTCTTTTTTAATCTTTAGTTCAATTTTTTTATTTAAAATTATTTTTTCTAAAATATTCATTTTGAACTTATTTTTTGAAGAGTTTTTAATGATTTCATTGCCTTTCCAGATAATAGAGACTCCAAAGCTTTTTCATAGCTTTCATTTAATGATATATTCGTTTTAGTTGAAATTGCTATTGCAGAATTAGCACAAACTACTTGGTTTTGTGCATTAGTTCCTTTTCCTGCTAGAACATTTAAAAATATTTTTGCCGATGATTCTATTGAAACCCCACCTTTTATTTGCTCTTTTGTCAAGATTGATAACCCAAAATTCTTTGGTTCAATAAGTTTTTCTTTAGAATTTGAAATTATTTTAGTGGACCCAGTTAATGATATTTCATCATACCCATCTAAAGAATGAATTATTGTAAAATTTTTATTTGAATTTTGATATAAATATCCATAAATTCTTGCAAGCTCTAGACTAAAAACACCAACAATTTGATTTTTAGGAAACGAAGGATTAACCATTGGTCCTAGCATGTTGAAAAAAGTTTTTACTGCTAATTCTTTTCTAATTGGCGCAACATTTTTCATTGCTGGATGAAACAATGGAGCGTGAAGTATACATATTCCTGCTTCATCAATACAGCGCTTTAAAAAACTTTCATTGTTAGAAAATTTAACTCCTAAGTATTCCATAACATTACTTGATCCACAATTTGAAGAGACCCCATAATTTCCGTGCTTTGCAACATTAATTCCAGCACCTGCTGTTACAAAAGAAGCCAAAGTCGAAATATTAAAAGTGTCTTTATTGTCTCCGCCTGTTCCACATAAATCAATCGGATTGAATTCCTCTAGGTTGATTCGCAAACATAGTTCTAATAATGCATCACGGAATCCTTCTAGCTCTTTCACAGAAATGCTTCTCATCATATAAACAGTTAAGAATGCTGAAACTTGACTAGCGTTATATTTTCCATCAGCTATGTTGTATAGAATTTCTTTTGATTCTTTTTTATTAAGAATTTCATGTTCAATTAAACGATTTAAAATAGATTTCATTTTTTATTAAAGAGTTAACCAATTATTAATTATTTGTTTTCCGGTGGGAGTTAGAATAGATTCTGGATGAAATTGAACTCCTTTAACATCGAGTTTTTTGTGTTTGATAGACATTACTTGATTATTTGAGTCATAAGCTGTAACTGTCAAGTCATTAGGTAAAGGGTTTTCAATAATCCAGGAATGATATCGTCCTACTTCAATTTCTTTGGGTAATTTATTATATAAAGAATCATTTTCAACAATTTTTATTTTTGATGATACTCCATGGTATACCTTTTCTAAGTTTTTTAAACTTCCACCAAAAACTTCACCTATCGCTTGATGTCCTAAACAAATTCCTAAAATTGACTTTGTTTTAGCATAGGTTCTTATAACTTCTTTTAGCTTACCTGCTTCTTCTGGAATTCCTGGTCCTGGAGACAATAATATTTTATTGTAACTCAAAAGATCGCTCATTTCAAATTTGTCATTTCTACAAACTTTAACAGTAACATTAAATTCTTTTAGATAATGAACAAGATTATATGTAAATGAATCATAATTATCTATTACAAATACTTTATTCATTTTATTAGATTTTTTCTGCAATTTCAAGAGCTTTTTCAAGTGCTCCAAGCTTATTATAGACTTCTTGTAATTCTTTTTCTTCATTAGAAACTGCAACTATTCCAGCACCCGCCTGGTAATATAATATGTGATTTTTACTTAAAAATGATCTGATAATAATTGCGTGATTAAAATTTCCTTCAAAATCCATAAAACCTATTGCTCCCCCATAAAAACTTCTATTTTCTTTTTCATATTTTTCTATCAACTCTAGGGCTTTATGTTTAGGTGCTCCACTTAAAGTTCCTGCGGGAAATGTGTCAGCCACTAATTGAAAAGTGGGTGTTTCATCTTTTTTTAACCCTGTAACTTTTGAAACTAGATGTATTACATGAGAAAAAAATTGAACTTCTCTATTTGTTTTAACTTTTACTAGAGATCCATTTCTGCTTAAATCATTTCTAGCTAAATCAACCAACATAACATGTTCAGAATTTTCTTTGGGATCTTGACTGAGTTTAATAGCTGATTTTGCATCTTCTTCATCATTACCAGTTCTTTTGTATGTTCCAGCAATTGGATGAATTTCTGCTTGATTATTTTTAACTATAAGTTGGGCTTCCGGAGAACTGCCAAAAATTTTAAAATCACCGTAGTCAAAATAAAATAAATATGGAGATGGATTAACTGTTCTTAATGCTCGATAAAGATTAAAATCATCACCTTTAAAGCCTTGAAAAAACCTTCTTGATAAAACTAGTTGAAAAACATCTCCTCTTTGACAATGTTTTTTTGCTTTTAATACCAAGTTTTTATAATCCTCATCTGACATATCTGATTTTCTATTACCAATTTTTGAAAATTGATAATTTGCAAAATTTTTGACATTTAATAATTGCTCAATTTCTTTAAGATTTGATTCACTTTTGAAACAATTACAAAACAAAAATGCTTCATTATTAAAATGATTAATCGCTACAATATTTTGATAAACTGCATAAAAAATTTCAGGTATATCAAGACTATTTAAACATTTATTTGATTTAACAGATTCAAAAAATTTAACAGAGTCATATGATATATAACCAAATAATCCATTATTAATAAATTTATGATTATTGGTACTAGTTTTGAATTTATTTATGTAATCATTAATTTTTTTTGGAATGGAAATTGTTTCATCAATTTGAGTTGTTGAAATAGATCCATCGGGAAAAGTTTCTATTATTTGATTTTTTTGAACTTTAATATTTGCAATAGGATTAAAACATATATAAGAAAAGCTATTATCGTTAGCGTGATAATCACTGCTTTCAAGAAGCAATGTGTTTGAATAGTGATCTCTGAGTTTCAGATATAGGCTAACAGGAGTTAATGTATCAGCTAAAATCTTTTTTTCAAATGTTTTTAAATAATATTTTTTCATATTTACAATTACTTATATAAAAAAAGGCTTGTCGTGACGACAAGCCTTTTTTGTTATTTATATAGAGGTATAGTCTTCACTGCATCATTGCATTTGAAGTACCCACCAAAATATATTATTTTTTAAAATCATACTCAAATATACTTCTATGTTTTATAAATCAAAAATTCTTTTCAATTTATTTATTTTTGTTCTACTGCAATTTATAATTAACTTTTAATAAAAATGGATTTATCACAAGAGCAATGGTTGTCAAAACAAAATGAAGTTAGTGACAACGTTATTTTAGATGTTAGAACTCCAATGGAGTTTAATGAAATTAGAATACCTAATTCCAAGCTATTAGACATATCCTCTCCAAGCGATTTTTTAGAGGGTTTAAAACTTCTTGATAAAAGTAAATCATATTTCATTTATTGTAGATCTGGAAATAGAAGTTCACAGGCTTGTTCTGTAATGCAAAGTATGGGTTTTGATAAAACATACAACTTGGTTGGTGGAATTATAGATTGGTCTGGAATAACAGAGTAAATTTAATTTATAAATATGCTAAATAGTTTAAGAATATTTTTTGAACAAAACGGATTTGAAGTCTGTTCCAAATTAGCTGAAATTTTAGGAATTAAAACAAAAAATGTAAGATTGTTTTTTATTTACGCATCTTTTACAACTATAGTTGGGGGTTTTATAATCTATTTGATTGTTGGATTTTTAATTAAATTAAAAGATATGATTTTTAGTAAAAGAAGTTCAGTTTTTGATTTATAATTAATCATAAAAAAGTTAAACCGAATTTAATTTGAATTTTGCATTGTTTTTTTGGATATTGGCGCCTTATTCATAAAAATCGAATCATGTATCTTAATTTAAAAAAAATTATTTCTTTTCTCATATTTATTTTTACTCCTTTTTTATCTTATTCTCAAGAATTAGATAATCGAGGACTTGATGATAAAATTAATGAAGCATTTAAACCAATTGCAAACTGGTTTGAATCAGTTATTTTACATGATTTTCCTTTTACTGAATCTCTATTTGGTTCTGGAATACCTACAATTATTATTTTATTAGTAGGAGGTGCATTATTTTTTACAATTTATTTCGGTTTTGTAAATATTAGACATTTCTCTACTGCAATTAATACTGTTCGTGGTAAACATGATTCTTTAGATAAAAAAGATAAAAATCAAGCTTCTGGGGAGGTTACTCATTTTCAAGCTTTAGCCACGGCAGTTTCTGGTACTGTTGGAAATGGAAATATTGCTGGAGTTGCAATGGCAATAGCTATAGGGGGACCAGGGGCAACATTTTGGATGATTTTATGTGGACTTATTGGAATGTCAACCAAATTCGTTGAATGTACTCTTGGAGTAAAATATCGTGATGTTGGAGAAGATGGAACAGTATATGGAGGGCCAATGTATTATATGACAAAAGGACTTAGAGAAATAGGATATGAAAGATTGGGTAAATTTCTTGCAATCGTTTTTGCATTTTTATGCATAGGAGCTTCTTTTGGTGGAGGTAATGCTGCACAATCAAATCAGGCGGCAATGCAGTTAGTTAATTCTTTTGGAATGACTGGGGGTAGTGCAAGAACTATTATTGGTATTATTATGATGATTTTTGTTGGGATTATTATAATAGGTGGAATAAAGAGGATTGCATCTGTAACTGAAAAAATTGTTCCTTTTATGGCTCTTATGTATATAATTGCATGTTTATATATAATAATAACTAATATAACTTTTGTTGATGATGCTTTTGGTATGATTTTTTCTCAGGCTTTTAATCCTAAAGCTGGATTAGGTGGGTTATTAGGAGTTTTAGTAACTGGATTTAGAAGAGCAGCTTTTTCTAATGAAGCTGGTGCTGGATCAGCTTCAATTGCTCATTCAGCAGTTAAAACCAACTATCCTGCTTCAGAAGGACTAGTTGCACTTTTAGAGCCTTTTATTGATACTGTTGTTATTTGTACACTAACTGCTTTAGTTATTATAATTTTTAACGGTGACAGTACCATTTTTAATTATGGTGGGGTTGGAGGTGTTGTAATGATTGAAGGGCAACCTGCTGAAGGAGCTAGCATTACGGCAGCAGCATTTTCAGAATATATAGCTTACTCTGGTCCTTTTCTTACTCTTGCTGTTGTATTATTTGCCGTATCAACAATGATATCCTGGTCTTATTATGGATTACAGTCATGGATTTATGTTTTTGGTAAAAGTAAAGCTGCAGATTTAACGTATAAAATATTATTTCTTTTATCTATAGTAATTGGAGCAGCTGGAGATATGTCTTCAGTATGGGGTTTTTCTGATGCAATGATTTTAGGTCTTGTTTTTCCTAATATGGTTGGTCTTTTCTTTTTATTTCCAAAAGTTAAAGACGAGCTTGGAAAATATACAAATGCAATTGCCGAAATGGTTAAAAAATAGAAATAATACTTTTTTTTACTTAAGGTTTGTTTAGTTTATTATATTTGCACTCATATAAATGAAAGGAGGTTCACAAATATGTTAATTATACCTATAAAAGAAGGGGAAAATATAGACAGAGCGTTAAAACGTTTCAAAAGAAAATTTGATAAAACTGGTGGAATGCGAGAATTACGAAGTCGAAAGCAGTTTTTAAAACCTTCTATTAAAAATAGAGCGAGAATTCAAAAAGCTCAATATATTCAGCATTTAAGGGACCAAGAAAACCAATAAATCCAGATTAAATAATAATAAAGATTGTAACTTTGAGATAATACTCCATGGTTAAATCTTTTATATGTATTTGCAGAAATTTTTAGATTACGTTTTTTTAGAAAAAAACTATTCTTCTCACACGATTTTAGCATACAAAAATGATCTAAATAAATTTTTATTATTTTCTGATGAGATTCATAACATTAAGTCTCTTGATAAAATTGAATATACTATTATTCGTTCATGGATTGTTAGTCTAATTGAAGAAGGAGTATCAAATAGAAGTATAAACAGAAAGCTTTCCACTTTAAGATCTTTTTACAAGTTTTTAGTAAAAACATCAACTATAAAAGTTTCACCTATGAGTGAGCATAGACCTTTGAAAATAGCCAAAAAAATTCAAATGCCATTTTCTGAGGATGAAGTTTTTTCAGTTCTAGATGGTGATTTTTTTTCAAACAACTTTAAAGGTGTTTTAGAAAAAACTCTAATCCATATTCTCTATTTTACGGGGGCAAGAAGAAGTGAAATTATTGAAATGGATTATAATTCAGTTGATTTAAATGAGGATATTTTAAAAGTTCTTGGAAAAAGAAATAAGGAGCGTCTAATTCCTATTCATAAAGTTTTAAAAACACAATTGAAATTATATTTAAAATCTAGATCCCTGATTAAAGACTCAGAAAATATCAAATCATTTTTTTGTTTAGAAGATGGAAAAAAAATATCTCCAGGATTTGTTTATAAAACTGTAAATGGCTATTTCAATATGGTTTCTACCAAATCAAAAAAGAGTCCTCATATGTTAAGGCATAGTTTTGCTACTCATATGTTGGACCAAGGGGCTGATCTTAACGCTGTGAAAGGACTTTTAGGTCATTCTAGTGTGGCTGCTACTCAGAATTATACTCATACAAGTATGCAAAAAATAAAATCAATTTATTCTAAAAACCATCCAAGAGGTTCTGAAAACAAGAAAAATTAAAAATATCTCACTATATAAATCCTGCTAGTGAATAACCTAGGGCAACTCCAAGAACAAACATTATTAAACCTTTTAGTGAGAAAAACCATCCAAAGTTTTCTTCCCAAGAGTCGGGTATAAAATTTTGATTTGCATCTTCATATTTTCCAGTTCTTGTGGAGTATCCAGCATACCAGTATATAAAAATAACTAGGACAGTTATGAAGATAATTGTAACTAAAAAGTCGGTGTTCATATTATTTATTTTAAATCGTTTTAAGAAAGTTAACAAAATTTTTATAGACCACAAAATATCTGCTTTTATAGATAATTCATTACAAACTTTAAATGATAATAATTTTTTTTGGCGGGTTAGTCTTTTTTATTTCAAATTATGTTATTTTTGGCCTCAGTTTATTGAAATTTTGATATTGTAAAGATTATTTAATTTCTTTAAGATTGATTGCTTAAATAGTGGTTAATAGAAGAAAAATCTAATATAAAATAGTGCCGATGTAGCTCAGCTGGCTAGAGCAGCTGATTTGTAATCAGCAGGTCGTGGGTTCGAGTCCCTCCATCGGCTCATATATTTTATTGGGGAGATACTCAAGCGGCCAACGAGGGCAGACTGTAAATCTGCTGTTTTTAACTTCGCAGGTTCGAATCCTGCTCTCCCCACAACTT
>MDSX01019739.1_pt1 | contig 21230 bp, 24 predicted proteins | sample 811141 | NCBI WGS metagenome assembly MDSX01 (sample SAMN05326642, study PRJNA326480) | marine metagenome | isolation source: seawater | place: Atlantic Ocean: South East | collected 2010 | reverse complement strand
TTGTATCTTTACTTTAATGAATCATCATACAACATACAATCAGGGGTACGCGCATTTAATCGGTTACAACTACGGCCAACAGACAATCGTTTCCCTTGATTATGCAATACAGGACACTGTCGTAGTTTAATTTTCAAAGGGCCCCCATTGCGATTTCTTTTTGATACAAAGCGGTTTAAGAAAACTATAGTTGATATATTCGGGTTCAGATTTTGTACATATGGTCCAGAACTCGAACTCCCATAATTTGTTTGAAGAGCCTGGAGAACTTCTCAAGGCACTGCGTATTGCACGAGCTCGTTCGTACTGGCTCGATTCCACTTCCGACTACCGCCAAAACATCCTGCAGTGGATTGGTAAAGCAAGGCGGAAATCGACCAAAACCAAACGAATTGACACCGTTGTAGACCACTGTGTCCGTGGTGTACGATTGACAAATTACTGATTCGAGGCATACGAGAAGAGGGGCTGTTGCCCAACCCGATTCCGATGTTGGGGTCCATTGGACATCCCCATATTCTGTTAATACCGTCCCTACTCATATTCAATACATGAGAATCGTTGCAAGTATGTTCTGTGGATGGATGGTCTGGTTCAGTTTTGTAACATGGCGTTTGATGCATCCTGAAGTTGCAGTATTGGCTGGAATCGTCAGTGTTTTTGTTTGTGAGGCGATGATTCATCGGGCTGAACGGAAAGGATTGCAACGAGAACGTTTTCAGCTTCGTCAACAATTGAATCTCTCAGCGTACAACATCAACCAGTTGCAGGAGTCCCTTTCCCATGTCCAGGCTGAACTTCATCGAAGGGACATCATCGGCACACCCGCTGCTCGAGAACTCCTCAAGCGACAAGAAGAGGCCATGAGTGCACAATCCTCTGCATTGGAAGATCGGACCAGTCGTCAAGACCGGATGTTCATGGCCATGGAACGTCTTCTTGCCTCTCAAACCGAACAGACTGCGGCCATCCAACAAAGCCTCGCTGAGTTGTTAACTCAACTTGCATCTGAACCTCGGCAGCATGTGACAATGACTGACAGTGTACTCGTTCAGAATCGTGAAGAAGAACAGATGCGAAAACAGTTCCGAAAGATGAGTGACGATTTTATTGCTGAACTGTTTGAATAGCGGTATCTTGAGAACCTTAGCCCTCCTAGGGCGTTCATGGCGACCAAGCGCGAACATGCTGTTGCCATCCTTGATGCGCTTGAATCAAAGGAACGATTGACATCAAGGACAATCATCGGTTCAATAATTGCTGCTGTTTTCCTTCTGGTCCTTGCGTACGTGACCATCTGGCAATTTGCTGCTGGAGGTGCATTGCTCATTACCTTACTTCTGCAGATGACGCATGAACGATTGAGCGTTGCCGCCGATGCAATGATTGAATCGAATATGCAAAAACTTGGATGGGAGGCGCAAGCACTTGATGACGAGGCCTCGATGAAAAAACTCCGAGAACTTGCCGGGCGAACCGAGGGGTGAGAATGGTTTCCATTCCAAACGGCATCTCCTCCTACGAAGCACTTCGGAAGCGATGGATGATTTCCGTTCTGACGTTGAGTGGGTTGGGGGTTCTTGGCGGATACATGCTCACAGCATCGGTTCTCGTTGCCTCATTATGTCTCCTTCTAGGACAGATCATCGCCTTCGCCGATTATTCAAGACGACGGAACATGACCGATGCTTGGATTGAGGAAATGTTGAGCGATTTGCACATCGATATCGATGATTTTGAGGGACAACTTACGCCTGCAGTCGTGCTCAAACAGTGGGAAGCGCACATGAAGAAAGAACGCACCAATCCTTTGATGACGAGAGGGAAAGACGAACGTGGTTTTACACCTGGAATTGTTGAATCTGCTCTCGATACCTCCCGCACCTACAAGGAGGCTGAAGACCGTGAAGAACACGAAGGGCTCGAAGAAGAATTAACAATCGCTCAGCAAGTGAAAGCAGAAGCCGATCAACGATATGCTGAACATGCTCAACAACGCTGGGAAGAGGCTGAACGAAATGATCCCGATTTGATAGAAGTAGGAGTGAAGCGACTTGGAGACCTCGTCGCAACGGACTACTTTGAAAAGAATCACGACCCAAACGCGATTTCGAAATTGATGGCTCAGGAATCTTCCAACGATGAGAGTTGAACCAGCAGTTCATCGACTGCATCTCGTAATCCTCGCATCGATTCCGATTCTACGGTGATTTCCAATTGAGCCCTGTCCCCTTCTGCAATCTGCGTAAAGGAGCAATTGAGTTTGTTGAGCATCTCGATGAGCGGTTTGGATTCCGTTCCAGCCCCCGACCATGAAATCACAACGTGGTGTCCGGTTGACATATTTGTGCCTTCAACTGGCCTCATATGAGGTTGATGCATGAAATCAAATGTACTTCCTACAAGCGTTGTTCATGTCGGATTCACGCGCTGACCTCCTCGCTGGAGCAGGGGGGTTGGTGACGGATGACATGCAATCCGATCATCAAGGACGGAAGGCGCTGTTACTGATTCGCAACAATGAGGACTGTTCAGAATTTATCGCCCTTGTTGAAACGATGGGCATCAACATCGTCGAACAAATCGATCAGCGTGGACGTCCTGATGCAAAATGGTATATGGGTCAAGGTAAGCTTCAGGATGTTGCTGAAGAACTGCGTTCTGCCTCGAAAGGACATCCGTGGTTTGGTGTCGACTTACTGTTGCTGCATACCAATGCGACGCCTCGCCAACTCGTTGGAGTCAACGACGCTGTCGGCGTTGAGGTCTGGGACCGTGTCCGTTTGCTACTTTCTCTCTTTACTGCTCATGCCTCAAGTGTCGAAGCTCGAACACAGGTCAGAATTGCTCGCCTACAGTCGGATCGCACCGTTCTCAGAGAGGTTGTTAATCAGCAAACTACGGGTGAGCGTGCTGGTTATGGTGGTGCTGGGCAAACCGCAGCCGGTTCAGTTCTTACCAATGTTAATCGTGAACTAACGGCGTTGAGGAAACGTCAACGTAAGCATGTGAAGTCTGCAGCAGAACGTCGACGACAACGAAAGAGGCACGCGATGACGGTCGGGTTAGCAGGTTATACGAATGCTGGAAAATCCAGTCTGTTTCGCCGCCTATCTGGAAAAGAGGTACTTGTTGAAGACCGATTGTTTTCAACCCTCGAATCGACATTGGGGCGACTTGAATCAAGTCCGCGTGTCCTCTTAGCGGATACAATCGGTTTCATCGATGGTTTGCCCAATGCAACGTTAGAAGCTTTTCGCGCCACCCTTGCTGAAGCGATTGAGTGTGATTTGTTGCTCTTGTTGGTCGATGGAGGAGATGCACTTGATGAAATGGAACGTAAGCTCTTGACTTCGATTCGAGAGTTGACGGAAAGAGCGTTGGATGCAAATGAAACCTCAATTATGGATCGAATTCAACTGGTGTTAACTAAATTTGATACGATTGAGCCCCAATCGATGGAGCATATTTACGCCATGGTTTCTGAGCACGGATTCACAAATCCGCTTGTGATTTCAGCCCACACAGGCCACGGCATAAGTGAGTTGCAAGGATCAATCTTGGACACACTTTTTGGTCCAAAGCGCACACTGTGCATTCGCAATGGGGAACCTCACGAAATGGCCGATGAAGCCATTCTTGCACGAATATTCGATGCTGTTTATGTTCACGAACATGCGGTTCTTGAACACGGGATTGAAGTACGGGTAAGCGCCTCGGATGAGGCGATATCAATCCTTAGGTCCAACCATGGCAAACGCATTGAACTCAAGTAGAGTAACAGGTTGGATAACTCATGAGCGAAGGAGAACCATCAGATTGGGTAGGTATCGAGGGCCTACCTGAGTCCGATAGTATTCCCGTATTTGCAACATCAGACGCAAGATTCACCATTCCGGATACGACCCTGCATCCAATTACAAAATCAATCGCTATTTTCGTTCTGTTTATCGCGGCCTCTGGATTCCTCAATGGATTGGATTACGCCTCTCCCGATTCAGGACTTGTTCAACCGGATGAATTCGTCTACAGATTATCACTAACGGCTCCTCCAAACTCCGCTATGTTTGACGGAGAAGTTTTCGATCATACAGGAACTCCTATCGAAGGCGCTGAGATTAAACTCGAATGGGAGGAAACGCCTGGGTGGTTCAATTCGAGCGTCACGTATACAGATTCCAACGGTTCATTTTCTTTCGAATATGTCAAACCTGGGCTTGCACGAATTGATATTTCTGTTGTACGTGGAAATTCTACAGATACGCTCGTAGAGCGATTGCTGTTATCTCCCCCTGCTTTGATTGAACCATACGGATTTACTCGAATCGACTTTACCGTTCCTTCCACTGAAACGTTTGATGAAGAACCGTGCCCGTACGGTCAAGAAACCTGTTCAAAACGATTGATTGATCGGAACGAAGAGCAAAAAGAAAACCCAAGAATGGACCCGCGTGCCGCTGGCATCTACATTATGATCGGGTACGGATTCATGGGAGTCTCCGTGATCGCTGTTGGTTTCGTTGTGTGGGCATTGCGAACTGGTTCGGTTTCTGTTCTGCGGATGAGTACCATCTTTGCTTTCTTCGGCCAAGGCCATTACTACGCCGCATGCATCCTTGGCCTAACCGCCTTCTTGCTGACGTTTGCCATCCCAAAACGGAACAAGATTCTGAATACGGGTTCGTTTGATGCAGACCTGCAATCTCCCTTATGAGGCCAAGTGCATCGGGAGTCATGGACCTGAGGACATGTGCATGGATGGTTCGCGAATTGGGCGAGCCTGTGAGTTGCACAATCCTCCTTGAGGACAATTCCCTTCTTGCAGGAGGATGGGACGGGAGAATCAAGCACTGGTCGGATGAAGGTGATTTGGTCTGGGAAATCCAAACACCGAACAGAATTTCATCGATGGTCGTCTATGAGAACTGTGTCTATTCTACTGCAGGGCTGCACCTCGTCTGCATTGACTTGAAATCAGGCCAACAGCGTTGGATGGTTGCTTTGGAAGGTTCTGCCGACGCAGTGGTCACCACATCCGAATGTGTCCTTGCTGCTTCTTCAGTCTATGATATCGAACACAATGATTTCATCGAATCTGCGATTTGGGTGCTCTCGTTTGATGGGGAATTACTGAACACGCATCGAATGGATGAGCGTCCTTGGACGCTCAACTCGTTTGAAGACGGTGCTCTTGCTGGACTGGGAAGACCAATGAACGGTTATGCAATTCTTGATCACCAGGGGAATCTCTCGGAGCAAAAAGTGGACTGGGAGAGTCCTACCATTTGCGCAACGGATGGAGATGATCCTGTTTTCGGCCTTGCCGATGGGTCTGTTCGCTCAATCGATGGAACTGTGGTTCGAACATTGGAGTCTCCAGTAAGCAACATTGCTGCTTGTGCAAACGGTTACATCGTTGCTGATGATAAGGGCCGTCTTGATTATTTTGAAGAAACAGTGCGTTGGAAGATTGATGGCCATGCCATCGTTGGCTTATCATCTGGCTTTCTCATAAATGGAATCGAATCGTGCTGGGTCGCTCGATGGAATGGTTCGGAAGGGCATCTCGTCGTCCATTCTCAAGTAGATGGGACGGAACTGGCCTCACTGCAAGGGCATCGAATTCATGATGTGGCCTTCAATGAAAACAGAGTTGTTACAGGATGTGAGAATGGTCAGGTTTTCGTTTGGGACAGAGAGCTCCTTCAACGCCGAATGGAGCAACCAAGCCAAGAGACGAGCGACGCGAACAGGAGTGCTATGTTTGAGAAACTTCGCTCCCTTCGAAAATGATACCGTTCATGTTCAATTGTGTTGTGAAGCGATGAAACAAGGGCAAAGAACTTCAATACTGACTTTTTGAGTTGATTCAATGAAGACAAGAGCCATCCTTGTTGCTGGAGGAAAAGGCTCGCGTTTGTATCCATTCACCCGGTATACGCAAAAGACATTGTTACCGCTCTTTGACCGACCTGTCATCGATTATGCCTTGGGAACAATTCGTCGAGGCGGTATCGAACGCATCACGATCATCTCCAACGAACACATCGGAGACATTGCAAAGCATGTCGGCGAGAGTTTGGAACGTGAACAAATTCACTACGTGTTGGAAGAAGAGCCACAAGGGGTTGCTCAAGCACTCCTTCTCGCTCGTCCGTACAACAAGGATTGTCGGCTCATGATCTACTTTTCAGACAACATTACGACCGTTGAATTTGAGGACCTCGTTCGCAACTTTTCAGCAGCTGAGGATCCCCCAGGATGCTTGTTGTTGGCACGTGAAGAGGAACATCCACAAGCATTCGGCGTAGCGGTTCTCGATGAGAACGGAAGGATTACTGATGTTGTAGAGAAGCCAAAGAATCCTCCATCAAACCTCGCGATTGGTGGAATCTATCTGTTCGATGAAACGTTCTGGGACAAACTCGATGCTGCAGTTGAAGAAAAGGGGAATGACTTCTCAATCTCGGATGTCAATCGTGCTTACATCGCTGAAGGAAAAGCAGAATTTGTCTCCGTAGGAGAAGAGACATGGGTTGATTGTGGTACGCCTGAGACACTTCTTCAGGCAGGCATCATGGCACGGGATGGAAAGCTCAACCCAAGACCGTATCGGGAGAGGTGAGGAAATGAAAATTGGAATTATCGGCGCAGGTATGGTTGGCGGAGCAATCGAGCATTGCTTTGAACACGCCCATGAACTGTTCGTTCACGACCCTGCCCGAGGCACTGATTTGTCGATTGTTATCGAAAATGTCGATGTCGCTTACATTGCCGTCCCGACCCCTCCTCATCCTGACACTGGCGCCTGCGATACCCGTATCGTAGAGGCAACACTCGACGCATTGCCTGATGGATTTACGGCCATCATCAAAAGTACCGTGGTCCCAGGTACAACACAGCGATATCATGACGAATATCCAAATCTCAAAATCGCATATTCTCCTGAATTCCTTGTGGAGCGACAACGACTGGAAGATTTTGCGAATCAAGATATTCTCGTTTGTGGTACGCATCACGCTGATGTTGCTGAGCGTGTTTTTGAGCACCATCGACAAGCTGGAGTTTTACGACGAGAACAAACATTCCATGTGACACCAACGCAAGCTGAATTGGTCAAATACACAAAAAACACGTTCTATGCGATGAAGGTCACATTTGCAAATCAGTTGTACGATATTTGCGAAGGCCTCGGTGAAGATTGGTACAAAATTCGAGAAATCATTACTGCTGAACAAGCGCAACCGATTGGCCCTTCTCACCTCGACCCTATCTTTGGCCTGTATCGAGGATTTGGTGGGAAATGCCTACCGAAAGATTCGATTGCTTTGGCCGTCTTGGCAGAGCAGCTTGGAGTCAAGTACGAATGGATGGATGCCATGCAGAGCGATAATCAGCGATTACGCTCTGTATTGACGGGTAAGCCGAGTGATGTGGTCACCAATGACGACTGACTTCATTGGGTTTCACGATCGGGTTGTGCCGAGAGGTTCACTGGGACGATTTGCTCTTGCTGGAGCATTCAACAGTTCAATTTTTTATGCTGCATGGACCATTTCGATGTTTCTCCTTCCGAAAACGGATGTTCGAATTTTGTGGGGAATCTTCTGGGGGCTTACCGGAGTTCTAGCGCATTTTGTTCATCGAATGTACACCTTCGATGGGCACAAGTCTCTCGCATGGACCTTCCCTGCAGCGATCCCCGTTTACATTGGTAGTTTGGTCGGTTCAAGCATGACCATTGGTTGGCTCTCTGAGAAATACCCAAATCAAATTGAGTGGATGGGTGTTCCCAACATGCTGTGTTGGGGTGTGCTGATATGGTTGGTGATGAGAGTCTTCGTGTTTCAATATTCAGGCTCTATACCGCATGCGTCTCAAGGAGATCAAATGGGATGATGCTGAGTGCTGCCTCATGAGTTGCCTCCAAATCGACTGGACAAGCTGAACCAGCATTAACTGCAGCAAGCCAAGTCCGAGCACAAACGCACCATGAGTCGCCAGGTTTCAGTCCAGGGAATGAGAAGTGTGGAGCGGGCGTCATCAAATCATTCCCCTGAGATTTCGCAAATTCAAGGAATTCTTTTGTCACCACACAACATACCGTGTGTGATCCTCTATCGTTGTCATCAGTATTGCAACATCCATCTCGATACCAACCTGTAAGCGGGTCGGATGAGCAGGTTCTGAGTTCTGTACCGAGAACATTGACAGAGGGGTGCATAGTATACCGTTGGTGCACTCCCCTATCAATAATCGTGTGGACGCTTGGATAAACTCAGAAAATCGTAATTTTCTGTGGGCTTGGAGGCGAGAGGTTCTTGATGGAGGACCACAAGAGTGGTTCAGATGCTACCCGATACTCTCCAGAATTTACCTCGTGATGAACGATACGCTTACGCACGGTTACTCGCTTACATGGCCCGTGTTGATGAAGAAATTACTGTCGACGAGCTGGCCATGTTTGAGCAACAACTTGGCAAGGCACTCCTGTCACCAAATCAGCGTGAAGTCTTGCGACGAGCGTTGAAGAGCCCTCCTACGCTTGAAGAGTGTTTGGATGGTCTTGGCCCTGAAGCAGGACGCCTTGCACTTCGGGATTCTGTTCTCATGGCGGCTTCGGATGGCTCCGTCGATGATGATGAACTCGAAGTTCTCAAGGAAATTGCAGAACACATTGGACTAGTTCCTGATGCGGTTCAACAATTAATCGAATGGACGAAGGTCGGATATGCGTGGATGCAAGATGGATACGACCTACTGAATTCACTCCAAAGCTGAAGACCTATGTTTTGCGACCGAGTCGCTGATTTGGATGCTGCCGAACGAGCGCGCTATGCAGATTTGCTGGTACTCATCGCTGCTGCGGATGGTGAACTCGTTCGTGAAGAAATCCAGCTGCTCGAATCATTCATGGGAAGGGCGATGGTTCACCCCGAGGCACGAACCTCAATTCGGCAAGGTTTGTTCGACACCAACCGGCTTTCCAATTTGTTGAAGAATGCTGAGATTGAAACATTGCGATATGCGCTAAGAGACGGTGTTCTACTGGCTGCTGCTGATGGAGATTATGACCGGAGAGAACTACGTATTTTGAAAAAAATTGCATCCTCGGCGAATGTGGAAGAAACTGAACTCAAGGCTATTTTTGACTGGGTCTCTGAGGGATGGGAGTGGCATGCAAAGGGCGTCAAACTCTCCAAGTTGTCCGCGCGAGATGATTCACTCCCAGAATGAATCATTTCATGATTTCAACAGGCACATTCAAACCATGATTGAATACCCACTGTATGGGGCGGACTATGCAAAACGGAGTTAGCGGCTGGTATGCGAGATTGGATCGATGTTTAGATGACAGACAGAAACAAATCGAAATGTGGCTCGATGCATGGGAAAATTCTCTCCGAACTCACCAGCCAATCGCTGCCCTTCTACCAGAAGAATGGCCAACATTGCCGGCAAACCTGCTGACCGATCCAGGTCATGTCCTCGACCATCTCCTTGCTCGTCACGATGCTGAATCAGACGGCCGCTCGCCGCGTGGAGCTCATCCAACTCCTCCTCGTCTTGCTGATTCGATCATCTCCTCAGAAATGCTCGAAGCAACCATTCAACCAAAGGTCAAGAAGCAAACAACGAATATGCATCTTGCTGACCTTCCTCCTGGCTTTCAAAAGCACATCAAACAACTCAATTTCCCTCCCAGTGAAGAAGAAGTAACACTTGATGAAGACGCTCTTGAAGCGGTTCAGCGAAGTGAACGGACGAGCAGTGGAATCCCACTTCCATTTTCTGATATGTCATGCGGAGGAGGGATTTTCCACGCTCGGATGTTGCGAAAGCACAGTGAATTGTTTGAAGGTCAGAATTCCGACCTACGTAAAGAAGACACAGAGCGAATGTTTCGTGGATTCCAGCTGGTCGATGTGGATGATTTGGTTGTCCGTTCAACCCGAAGACGATTGCTCCTTGAGGCAATAAAACTCGATCTCGTTGCTCTCTCTGGGGAACAAGAAGGAAAACTTTCACGGGAGATGGTTGAAGAAATTCTCGAAAAGAACATCATTTGTTCCGATACACTACAAGAAGAATGGCCATGGTCAGAAGCACCGCGCCTCATTATATCCAATCCACCTTGGCTACGAATTAAGGATCGTTTCCGAGGAATGGATGATGGCTCACAACGTCGAAAAGATCTGAGTGAGAAATTACGCAGCCTCTCAAACGGGGACGGGCCACGATTCTCAACCATGCGAGGAAATGTCAACCTCTACCGCCTGTTCATCGAACGTGGAATGCAAGTTTTGTCCACGGATGGAAAGATGCGTATCGTTGCGCCGGATAGCCTCCTACGCGAGCAGTCCTCACACCCACTTCGAAAACTCCTCGTCGAAAAGCACTCGTGGAATGAAGTCTGGGCGATTGAAGAAGCAAACCTCCTGTTCCCTGGAATGACCCAAGGCGTTGCAATCCTTGGAATTTCATCGAGACCAAACGGAACGGAATCACTCAACATTATCGGTCCTGTAACGCGTTCCGACCTCCGTCGTGTGGGCTCAGGAATTTCTTCTCGCGTTCCATCCTTCGCCCTCGCTCAAACCCAGTGGGTTCAATGGGCACGGAACACTTGGGCTGTTCCTCGGTTACCACGTGACCAAATCGAACGAAAGAACATCCTCAAAATCCTTGACAATATGTCACAACTTCCGCGACTTGGAGACCATGACCACTGGCTTGCAACACAAGAACAAACCGTCAAGGTTCGAGTTGGAGAAATCGATCAAACTGCGCACTCGAACAGCATCGCAAGTTGGGATAAGACAAGGTCATCGCGACCGTTCATTCGCGGGGTCCACTTTACTGAGGACGAAACGGGAGGAGTCTACATACGCCATCCTGCGTTCAGAAAGGACATTCCCTCTCGTGCGAATGAACGCCAGTTGGCCATGTGGTCTGGAAAATCAGAAATTCAAACCTATGGCCCTCGATTAGCATGTCAAGCCATTGTCAATGCACACCAAGAGCGTCGACTTCGCTGGGCTGTTATTCCAAAGGGATGCATCCTTGGCAACAGTGTGAACCACATCGAAATGAATCAAGCCATTCTGAGCAGACTTGCATCCGCAAAAGGCGATCTTCAGAAAGCATTGGAGTGGATGTGCGAACAACTGAATCAACGGGATCTCGATGATTGGGCAAAGGCATGGTCCGCAAACAACAACGTCAACAACTACGAATTGGAGATGCTACCACTTCAACTAGGTATTGAAACCAGTGCTGAAGAGGTTGTTAACTAATTCAAGAACGGTGTGAAACTGTAAATTGAATACGATATTTTATATCCAAACCCTGCGTAGTTTAGATTGGTATTTGTCAATTGGAGGATTTTGCAAATGGGAATTCATCCAAAAATCGGCATTACGGGGCTTCCTCGTAGCGGTAAATCTGCTGTAATGGAGAAAGTCTTGTCCATACTCAAAGAAGAGCGAGAACGAGAGTTGTCTGCTCGTAACCTGAGCGATACTGAAATCATTGGTGGGATTTGTACCGAGCCAATTCTTGAGAACGGAGAAAGACTCGGCTACAAAGTCCGAGACTTGGTCACAGGCGATGAAGCTGAGATTGCCCACAAAAGCATCGATTCACGCTTGCGCGTGCTCGGATACGGATTGAACACGGCCGAGCTCGAGCGTGTAGCGGTCCCAGCAATTCAACATGCCATCGACAATTGTGAAGTGATCGTTATCGATGAAATCGGAAAATTTGCTGTTGAATCCGAGGCTTTTGTCAACAGTGTTCGCAATGCCCTTGAAATCGACAAACCAACGCTGCTAACCCTTCACAAAAAGAGTCGCCATCCGCTGCTTCAAGACATTCGACGACGGGACGATGGACGGATTTTGGAAGTTACGCCGGTAAACCGAGCGCTTCTACCGTATAAGATTCACAAATTGATGCGAGAAACCTATTGATAACGTTGGTTTGATACCCTGCGTCATCTTCGATTGGCTGATGACTCCTGCTGATCGTGCCCGGAAAATCCTCTTGGGGACAGGAATGTGTCTTCTGTTTGTTTTTGCTGTTGGACTCAGCTCGGGCCGATATTCAACCAGTCCTGAAATCGGTTGGGTATTTCCCATCATTGGGATTCTTCTCGTTGGAATCGGAATAGCAAAAGGGAGTCTTGGACAACAATTTCCTGATGAATCCGACGATGATATGACACACCGCATTCAGGGGGATGTTGAGCGAAATGAACGTGACAAAAACGTTGGTCAGGCTTGGGCTTCACTCGAACGGCATGTTTTGAAATCGGAAATAAGCGAATCTGAATGAGATACGATTGAAGCGGTTGATTCATACCCTTCTTTCTCTTGCATCAATGCGGTGAGGGCATGAGTGACATACCTGCTGAATTATTTTACACGAAGGAACACGAGTGGATTCGAATGGATGGAGATATCGCAACCATCGGTATCACCGACCACGCCCAAGATGCATTAACTGACATTGTCTACATTGAATTACCAGAAGGTGGTGAAACGCTCGATGACATGGGTGAATTTGCAATAGTTGAATCCGTTAAGTCCGCATCGCCTATTTTTGCACCACTTGCTGGTGAAATCACTGAGGTCAACATGGATCTAGAAGACGCTCCTGAACTCATGAACACAAGTCCCTATGGCGATGGATGGATCGTTAAAATGAAGCTTGCCAACCCAGGTGACGTTTCAACACTCATGTCTGCAGATGCATATCGCAGCATGTTGGGCGAGTGAAGGGATTGACGGAACCGACCCGACTCACCCTGTACGTCGATGGTTCATGCGACGGGAATCAGAATGTTGATGCTTCAACCCATGCAGGTTGGGGAGTTGTAGTTGTTCAGGGTGATTCTGGGTTGGGACGAGGAAGTGGAGAAATCCTCACAGAATTTTCAGGCCCCGTCTCAACGTGTGTCGATGATGAGCATTACATCGGTGCTGAAGTTGGCTCAAACAACACCGCTGAACTTTCAGGACTGTTCGAAGCTTTACGATGGTTGTTGACAGAGGAACAACGCGATGCGGTTTGTATCCGACTCGACAGTCAGTATGCTGGAAATATTGCGACTGGTATGTGGAGAGCGAAAGCAAATCGCGAGTTGGCTGCCCGAGTCCAATCCGTATGGACAGAAGTCGCATCACAACGCGACCTGACCTGGAGTCACGTCCGTGCACATCGTGGTCATCGGTGGAATGAGCGAGCCGATCATCTTGCAAAACGAGCAATGCGGCGCGAGCGCCCTCTCCCACTCACCTTCTGGAAACCAGGTCAAGATTAATCCAGTCGTTCGTTCAACCAACGACGAAGTTGATGCGCATACTCAGGTCGGCGAAGTGCGTGATCAATTTGTGATGTTAACCATTCAAGCGGTAATCCTGAATCGTACCAAGCGACTGATTCTGGTAGGATGACGGCTCGAAGGTTGCCGTTTTCCATCCAATGTCGCAGCAATTCAATCGATTGCATTTCTCCATATTCTTCGACAGAATATTTGTCAAGTAATTCAAACGTATCCTCAGCGTAAATGTATCGGCCACATAGTGCGTAGGTTGACGGCGCAGCATCAGCACGTGGTTTCTCAACGATTGATGTTATAATTCCATCATTCAAAGAGACTATTCCATAATTGCTTACTCGCCCAATGCCGACATCGTAAATGGATGCACAGGGCTGACCATGTTTGGTGTAAAGGTCAACGAGGTTTTTCGAAACGTTCGATGGTTTGAATTCCTCAAGCGATTGATGATTGGAGGTGAGAACATTATCGCCGAGCAAGACGAGAAAAGGCCCGTGAATATCTTCTCGTGCCATCATGATTGCATGGCCAAGTCCTCGCTGTTCGTGTTGAATATGGAAAAAAACGTCGACACCGTTGAGTGGATGGAGAAGATCTTTGCCACTGTCGTACATTGGATATGCTTCGTTCAAATCTTGATGCAATGACGAGAAGTCCTTGTTGGGCGAAGTAATGATATGGATTCGATCGCATCCTGCTTCCTTCGCCTCCAAGATCAGATGATGCAATACAGGAACATCAACCAACGGCAACAGTTCCTTCGGCACATATGCACTGGTTGGTAGCATCCGGGTGCCCAGTCCAGCCGCGACGATAACAGCATCACGAACCGTGCCCATGAGACCGCTTGTAAGCGACAGGCTATCAAGCGTACACCTCCTCGTTTGTCCAATGGAGTCGAAGCGAAAGGAGATTCTACTCGCTGTCGGCCTTGTTTTTCTTTCGTTTTCATTTTTTGAATTCCTACCAGCAGGGCCTTGGTTGGATGCCTCTTTTTCAAGAGGTGTAAGCGGATTGGTTGGGTTGTCCCTCCTCTACCTCAGTTGGTACCAACATGTGTTCGATGAGATTGGTGTTCTCCCATCCATTCACCTGTGGAAGCGTCCAGAATCCACTTGGAAAATTGTTGTTGGATTTGGAGTTCTTGTGTTGGCCTTTGCGTGGTTTTCAGGAAATACATCTCTCGGAGACGTGCTACCAGAACCTGCCCCCATGCTGCTTGCGCTGATTGGCCTACTCATCACCTATACCGGATTCTACGCTTATTTGGTTGCGGAAGGACCTTTGAAAGAAGAAGAGTGATTCATTCCTCTTCGAAATTGTGCGTAAACTGATTGTTTTGTCTTATTGAAACGACGATCAAGATGTAAGCAGCAATAATGCCTACGACAATCAGCAATGGTAACGAGAGTGGTTCTTCCTCTCCTGATGATTTGGTATCCTGCACTGCATTTTCCGAAGTCTCGTTGGATTCGGTAACAGGTGGATCTGGCCAATCGATGCCAACTCTGACGATGTGAATCTCATCGTTGACATTTGTTGATTCGATATGAATCAGGTTAACTGGATCGACAATGGTGATTGAAAATCCTTCTTCGGTTGTTGTTGCAGCTGACCAAAACGGGTTCAGGTTCATTGCATCTGTCCATCGGATTGTGGAGTTCGGTTGGCTGTTGGTAAAATTCAGTGTATAACTCTGGTTTGATTCGGCCTCGAGGGTTATCCAATCACCGCTGCCGAGAAGTCTATCACCAACATCAAGAGCAAGTTGGAACTCTGGCAACTCAACATATTCTTGCAAGGAATCTTGATCTGATGATTCTTGGTCGGACTCCTGAGTTGTTGGGACGAAGAGGAATGCATTCTCTCCGAGTAGGATTCGGTCATCGTGATGCGTGCTGGGTGATGATCCCCACGTTCCTTCGAGTGTAAGCGCGTACCATGCCTCTTCCATTGTATCGAGTGTTATGTGATGCACAAGGGTCTGTGGATTCAAGCGAGTCACTTCTTCCCAAGCAGGAGAAAGGTCAGGATTTGACGATGAGGACTTCCACAACACCGCATCTCCACCTATGAATGAAGAATCAAGTGCCCATTGAAGATGAAGCGTTGTGTTCTGTTGTTCAATTTCAAACGACGACAATGAGATTGGGAGATTCCGTTCAACAATTGGACCAACTTTTCCTAAGATGTCAAATTGATCGACCTGAACATTTCCTTCCGTATCGACGAGTCCAATCGCATAGTGTGACGTGAGCATCCAATCAGAAGGCAATTGGTGAATGAATTCGACCGTCGTCGGATCCAAATCCGCCAAAATCTGAATCCCATTTTGCTCAACTGAAACAATTGGATTGGATGCGTGATAGATTCGTAACGATGAGATTTCTTTCTGAGTGATCTCGCTCCACTGTAAGATGGTTTGAGACTCCTCGTCAACAAATTTTGCCGATAGCACACCTGAATACCGTGGCGCTTGATTGTCTTCAACGATAGGAATCGCCAGTGTATTTCCACTTCGCAAACGCGTATCTTCTTGTGCTGGGTAACATCCAATATCGTCGCAATAAGCAGGATACCAGCATGTCATTGTGTAGTATACCTCACGTTCTACGGATTGGTTGGTCCAATCAAGAGAGTACTTTGACGAGGTTGCCGGTATGAAATTCGTCACCAAGGTTTTGTCCATCTCATCCCAAGTCGATTTGGTTGCAGGAACATTATGTTCGTACAAGGTGTGATAGAAGTTGTTCCCTGGACACGCCGGTCGCCAAGAGAACACCGTGGATTGATTCGCAACATCGTAGGAGGCGGTAAATTGCTCCGGTGCGACCGATTCATCTACAATTTCTATGTGCCCTTGCGGGGTTTGAGAAAATCCGATTTCAACATCTTCGGTACGGCTTCCATCGCGAAGAACCGTAACAATGGCGTAGGAAATTCCACGTTGCACCCCAGGTTCAGGCTCGTATTCAATCGAGTGCAGTTTGCCTGAACAATCTTCATTCAGGTCGGTCATATAACACGCAGGTATACCTTCAGCAATGAGCGTGTTAGGAGTGATTGAATTCGAATAAAATCGTCCTTGGTCGGTTCGGTGTACCTCATATGTTGCCATACGAAGTTGGTCAAGGAGTATCCCATCTGTCGTGTAGATGTTTCTCCATTGCAGGATCGTTGTCTCCGTGTCAGGGAAAAATTCGGCTTGAGTTTCCCTCGCCTGCAAGGTTCCATCGGCTTCTTCAGCGGTAACGCCTTGAATCGGAAAAGACATCAAAAGAAGAAGAACCAGACCTGTAGTGTGAATCCTCATCGATCGTTACTCAATTGATTCAGTTATCAGTATGTCGTCCGTTTGTGAATACAACTCAATCGAGGGTATCGTCCAACATATTCAGAGCATCAGCGAGATCTGGGAGCTCATCGGGGGCTTCCCCAATGCTGTGGTGAATCTCTTGAATTGGAGCGATGGATTCGGGTAATGGCCCATTATCTGAAAGCCAATCCTTCCATGCTTGACTACGCCCTTCTCTTCTCGCATCCATTGTGATCCATAGCGCTTCAAGACGTTCTGGCTTCAGCATTGGCAGGTGTTTTGAAAACCGTTCCGGATGAATCTCATCCATTCGCATCAACAACTCTCGAAGTCGAACCTGAACAACCTCATCGCCATCGTTCCACAGTGCAGGAATGATTTGGCGCTCATCATCAGGATATGTTTCGACATAGTCTCGAAGGCTCAAGACAATGTTTCGCCGTACAATAGGTGAATCATGGTCAAGCAACGTCACGAGGCGATCTGCCCAGACGTCATGGTCGAGGAATTTCAAATCCCCAACAGTAGCAGATGCTGCTGCAAGGACGTTTTCATCTTCATCTTGGAGCATTGCGTCAAGATACGGAACGGCCTCCCAGCCTGCTCGACGAAATATTCGTGTTAGTACGTCCGCCATTCCCCGACGAAGAAGTGATTCCTTTCGCTGATGGAGGCGCTCGGCAATCTGGAGACCCTGTGCTAAATCATATTCCAACAGTCGAGCAAGGCAAAGAATGACCTTTGAAGCAACCTCTTCGCTTTCATCTTGTGAACGACGAACGAGGAGGTCGACCAATCCAAGTGGCTCAACGAGGCCTGGGCGCTCGAGAAGCAATCGAACCCATTCTAAGAGCAGTAATCGACGATCTAACTCGTCGTTTTCGAGACAGTTCAACAACCATCGCGCAGCGTCAACTCCAGTGTCGTGTGCGACTACAGTAGTTGTTCTCGGGACCACTGCATTTGGATTCCAGCCCATGTTTTGTGGCCCATCCATCGGTTGTGTATGCCATGTCCCAGGTCGCTCAGCCAAAGCAATTGATTCGACCAAGTGATATCCTTGATGGACAGGTTGCCCATATGGCTTTGATGCAAGCCCGTTAATCAAAGCGATTGCAAGCCACCAACGGTCGGTATTTGGAGCAGTCGGGTCGAACGCCTGAGCAAGCCAATCTGTTGCAATACAGAACAACATTCGTTGAGCAACAACATTGGTTCGGCGCTTCAACCACTTTTGATGGACTTCGAATGGATCATCGCTCAGATTCATCCGATGTGGGACAATGAGGTCAACAATGGTTGACAGATGTCGGTCGAACATTCCAACATCAGCATGCAACATCGACAAGCCTTGAGCGATGAGGGCTTGATCTCGTTCCGGTTGACGTGGAGGAAAATCAGGATCAGTCATTGGAGGAGGGGGCAAGGGCCATACCTTGGTACCATCTTCTAAGGCATGGACCAGTTGTGTTGCAACAAGCTCAAATGTTGCTTTCGCGATAGCATCTCGGCTCTTGCTCATGAAGAACCCTCTTCTGCCTCAAATATCCAGTTCGATGTTGAGGTTCTGAATCAATTCCTTGTATCGGTTACGGATTGTGACTTCAGTTACACCAGCAACTTCAGCAACTTCTCGCTGAGTTCGTCGCTTTCCGCACAAAACGGATGCAATGTAAATGATGGAAGCAGCGATTCCAGTTGGCCCACGGCCACTGGTCAATTCCTTCTCTTGAGCTGCTTTGATCAATTCGTAAGCCTTCGCTTCAACCTCTGAATCCAATCCAAGACCAGAACAGAATCGGGAAATGTAATCCTCTGGTCCGGTTGGCATGATCTTCATCTTGAGTTCACGAACCATGAATCGGTACGTTCGTCCGATTTCCTTTCGGCCGGTTCGGGAGGCTTGGCCAATCTCATCAAGGGTTCGAGGGACCCCACACTGACGACATGCTGCGTAAAGGGAGGCGGCAGCGACACCTTCAATCGAACGACCGCGAATCAATCGCTTGTCGACTGCTTTCTTGTAATTCACAGCAGCCGCTTCACGTACAGTCTTTGGTAGTTCGAGACGACTGGCCATCCGATCAAGTTCAGCGAGAGCCATAGCAAGGTTACGCTCGGTAGCATTGCTGACACGGCTACGCTTCTGCCACTTCCGCATTCGGTAGAATTGAGAGCGGTAACGTGAATTGATTGTTTTACCAGAGTAATCCTTGTTTTGCCAGTCGATATCTGTTGACAGACCTTTGTCGTGGAGCATAACGGTCATTGGAGCACCTGTTCGGGCGCGCTGGTCGCCTTGTTCAGGAGAGAACACACGCCATTCTGCACCTTGATCGATAACGTTGTCTTCCAAGACAAGCCCGCAATCGTCACATGTAACTTCTCCACGGGTTTCGTCTCGCGTTAGGCTTCGTCCGCCACATTCAGGGCATTTTACAATATCTTCAACTTGCTGATCATCCATAACATCTCACCTCAAAACTCTTGAGAAATAGGTATTTGAACGATTGGAATGTTGTTTTTAAACCTTATCCCCGTTCGATTTTCTCAGGACTGAGGCTTTGCTATCGAATTGGTTAAACATCAAGGGCTGCTGAGGAGATTGGGGTTGGGGATGCAAAAAGGACTGGACTCGATTTCGCTCACTCCTGGTAAGCGTGTCCTGTTTCTAACCAAGGACCTCGATTTGATACGCAAGCAACTGTATGAAGGCCTTGATTTACGAATGGAAGATTTGAGTGTTGAGGACCTTCTTGACGACATCAACACCGATGTCATGACCCCTGCTTGGGTTTGTTTTGATCACGAGCCAGCGATGATTGCGAAGAATGCCTATGCTGGCCTCATGCAAAACGGCCTGCGCGTCTTCAATGAAGACGCTTTGATCAATGGGAACTTCGAAGTGATTGTATCGGGTCAACGAAAGGGCACGGGATCGAGTCGTGAAACCGCTGCTCAATGTGAGCGATGGGCTGGAATTCGTATCGTCATTGCTGCATCGTTTGCCCCCATCCACGAACGAAACAACATCAATCTTGGACAATTGATGGGCAATCATGAGATGTTGAAACGTTTGCAAGCCGGTGAATCCATTGCACTTGAAGAATTTACATCCCAGTACGACGAAGTCACAGCCCTTATTCTTGAAGCAGGTGGGCTCTTTGAATTTTCAAAGCGATTGAAGAACGGTGAACTCCAATTACCAGAATTGTCCATGCAACAACGACCTATGACGATGGCTGAGAAAATCATTGCACGGAATCTTGTTGGACAACCGGCAGGAGTATGTGTAAAACCCGATGATCCTGTCATTGCTCAAGTTCAAGGCGGCTACTCTCATGAATTTACAACCGCTCAAGTGCACACATTCCTACAGGAAACATATGGCATGGATTATCAGTTGACCAACCCAAAGAAGTTTGGGGTTTTTGAAGACCATTTGTTGTACGCACACCACAATCCGAAGTTCGTACCGTTCATGGACAAGGTCGAAACATTACGAACCTTGCAAAAGGCATTCCAGGTACACACAGGAGTTCGAGATTACTCCGCAGTCGACGGCGTTTCACCGGGAATTTGTCACCAAGTTGCTAGGGAAGAATTCATCGAGGTTTCGGATTTTATCCAAGCCACTGATTCCCACACGTGCATGGGTGGTGCTTCCAATGCCCTCACATGGGGCGTGGGTGCTACCGAGTATGCAAATTTGGTCTCAGCAGGATTTACCTTCGTCAAAGTTCCAGAATCCATCCGATTCGAGCTCTCAGGATCACTGAACGAAGGATGTACTGCAAAAGACGTCATTCTCTACATTCTTGCCGATCATGCACGCAAGGAATTAACTCTCAATCGTTCAATGGAATTCGGAGGGCCTGGATTGCAATCGCTTTCGGCTGATGAGCGGGCGACACTTTGCAACATGGCAACAGAATGTTCCGCTCGTACCGGAATATGTGAAGCTGATGAAATCCTCTATGATTGGATGGAAAATCAGATGCCTCATCTCGATATGGTCGAACAACGCCGTCGGGCAATCGCTCCCGATGAAGGTGCAGAATACCACGGAGGTGTTCATCACATTAACCTCTCTTCGATTCGCCCAATGGTGGCCCACCCCGGGAATCCGGACGAAGGGATTCCGAGCGACCCAACGAATGGGGCATACATTACAGACATTGGTGATGTTTCAATTGACATCGCTTATGGCGGTTCATGCACAGCAGGAAAAATCGATGACATCGCCTATTACGCACAAGTTTGTCAAGCTGCAAAGGAGCAAGGCCTTTCTGTAAGGGAAGGTGTTGACTTTTACATTCAATATGGCTCAGGAATCGTCAAAGATGTAGCGGTAACGAAGGGATGGCACCAGTTGTTCCTTGATGTTGGTGTGAAGCTTATCGACCCCGGTTGTGGTGCTTGTATTGGTGCGGGACCCGGCGTTTCGATGAATCCGGATCAGGTCACAGTATCTGCAATCAACAGAAATTTTCAGGGCCGGTCCGGCCCTGGTAAACTCTACCTTGCAAGCCCACTAACAGTAGCGATGAGTGCTTTCAAAGGCATAATTCA
>MDSX01022027.1_pt1 | contig 21312 bp, 19 predicted proteins | sample 811141 | NCBI WGS metagenome assembly MDSX01 (sample SAMN05326642, study PRJNA326480) | marine metagenome | isolation source: seawater | place: Atlantic Ocean: South East | collected 2010 | reverse complement strand
GTCGTCACTGTCAGCGGAACCGGCGATTCTGGACCAGATACCCAAGAAAAAACTCGCTTTTTAATAAAATTAAATGCACTATTTTAGAAAATCACACGCGTAGTCGTTCCCTCCGTCGCGGATGCGCCCGCGTTTTGGTCGCGAACTCCTTAGCGGAAACGCTCAACATGGCGTTTGCAGTACATGTAATCTGTAGACACTTTTCAATCTTCTGGAAAGGGATCTTCAATAAGAGTATTACGAGGTCGTGGGGGGCCAGGATCGTAGTATTTAAACTCCTCCAGATTCGGGTTGCCCGCGAGATACGCCTCATGAATTAGTTTTTGGACCTTTGGTAGCTGAAAGTTGTGGGCATAGAAACGATCGAGGTAGCCGAATATCCACTTCAAACACCCCAGCTCCCTTTGAATTTCATCTACATTTTTCCATGGGATTGCACCGTTTCTCACAAGATCCGTCAATGTTTTTCCAAGGAAATTGTAGTACTTCCTTGATTGGTTAAATGGCGGTTTTTGCACGGCGCCGTTATACACGCAAGTGTACATAGTAGAGCCAGCCCCTTTGCCCATTGTGTTCCAGTGCTTATACGCAAAAAAGACAGAAACGATGATGATTTTGACAAGTTGCTCTGCGTGACCTTTCATTGTAGGTGGATAAAACAATGGTGCAATTGGCTTTGCGGCAGTTGCGAAAGTGGTGTTTGTGGTTAAGAGCTTAAACATGATATTTTTGGCGTTTTTCATTGGTTGTGAGTCGACTGTGGCGGTAACGTAAAATTGTAAAATGAGTGCAATCACATCGGCCGGGAGGTTTGCCCAGACGATCTGCGTATTGGGTGCTGTGGTGCTTGACATCTGTGTGGGTGCGCGAGTCGTGTATGTGCGTGTGTGCAGAAAGGAGCGAGTTCGTTTTGGGACATGCTTGCAAAACACAGCCTAGACATTTCCTACCGAGTTCCTATAGCGGAAACGTGAAAGTACAAAAGCAAGCGCGGTGTGTCGACGCCACAAGTTGCTTTCAGTGTACCAAATGTCACTATAAAAGTGTGTGCGCACCCTCCAAGGTATTAAGATGGACCATTAAACCAGGTGTGCAACCATGAGTACATGCCTGGTTAGGCGTCCTCGTAGCTCAGTGGGCAGAGCGCTGGACTTTTAATCTAGTGGTCGCGGGTTCGACCCCCGCCGAGGATATATTGATGTTTTTTTAAGACAACCAAAACTGTACACAAAAACGAACCCTATCAGACGGAAGTGAACTGGCATGCACCCTCGACCTTTTCTTACCACATCGCCCAGTAGTATCCGTGAACGATTGGCTCGTACCCTTCATCATTGAGCCACTTCTTCGTTTCCTTCTCAATGTACTTCCACATCTTGCGGATCTTCTTTGCAATCTGACGTGCACCCTCCATGTCTGTTTTGAGCTGCTCCTCAGAGCGCTCATCGGTGGGGCACGCCGGCAGGGCCCTCGAGTCCCTGGTAAACTTTTTGAGCGTGTGCTCTAGTTCCTTAAGCTGTGCCACATTAACATCGACTTCTTGACACTCATTGGCAAGTTGGCTGACATGCTTGCAAATCCATGCGTGGATGCGGTGGTGGTTGTGCAAACGCAAGACGTGCAACTGATGCTCGTAGATAGGCCAGCCGTCTTTCATCGGATGGTCAAAGACGTTGGCTCCGTCATGTTCGGTGTTTGGCTCCTTTTCCCCCCAATGCACGTGGATTGTGAAGTCGGCCTCAAGACCCATGCTGAGTGCTGTGCGCGCAAATGCAAGTTCTCGAGTCCCAAACTTTTTGGCAGCGGCTTTGTTAGCTTCCACGCTTCCGGTGCCTTCTCCACCCTCAACGCCAAATCCGTTCCTAGCGGTGGAAATTTCGGCTGCAGTTCCGCCATCTCGTCTACAGTGTACAATGTACAAAGCCATTCTACCGGGTGTACGGATGATTTGGACAGGTCTGGATACAGGTGGCTCAGCGCGACTGGCGTGAATCCCCGCGGAAGCTCCTTCCCGTACCATATACGGAACCGCGTCCGATCCAGAAAATGCGCGTCAATCGACACGGTGGCGAGCCACTTGGTGCATTGATTCTCGGTGCTTTTTGAGTACCAGCCACTGCTTGGTGGTCTGGTCCAAATACGTTGGCGAGGAGGTGTCTGACGGGGAGGATGCTGGGACCCATCCGCTGTCCGGACGGGCGGGTTGGGTGGTGGACATAAAAATCTGACTTTTTTCATGCGCTTGGCAGTGTGGGCCGCTGCTGTCGCCGTTGGGTGCTGTTTGTGATTGCTATCTCGTTTGTTTGTGTTTCCTGTCGCAGGGTTTGCCAAAAACGCATCGCTATACAAGCGAACGCATACGACTTTTCCACGTCAGCACCCAACCCCAAAGAGACAACACATTAGCGATGGACGAGCCTTGCCAAAAAAAGCCAAAGACTAGCGACGGCACATCCGATGAATCAACACCACCCCCCGAATGTCCAAAGCCAACGAACACCGGGGGCTGCAAGTTGATTCTCCAGCACGAGGAGTACCCATCGGGTAAAGGAACCGTTACAACTAGGGCATTGCTGAAAGCGTGGCCACCCAAGTTTGACGTCGCGCTTTCCGAGAGCGACATAGTGCTAGCATTTGACAACTCTCTCAGCATGGGACGCGGCACCCTTGAGGGCACCGGTTCTAACCTTCTTCGCAAGTTTTGTACTGAACTTGTAAACAATGGCATACCAAATATGCAGATCAATATGCGCATGTTGCGCTTTGGAAATGTCACACTCGACATGCAGATCAAGGACGCTGATAAGGAATTGATGCCCCTGTGTGACGAAACCAAGCAAAAGTTTTTGGACCAAATCGCAACAATTACTGGTGATATTGGCGGCACAAATATCTCGAACGCTGTGGAAGAAGGAATACGCATCTTGAAGGCGCATTCTCTGGCAATGCCAGAAAGTGGTCATGCAAAGCATCTGGTAGTGTTCACAGATGGCGAAGCCAACGACGGAATCAGGGATGGCGCTCAGCTTCTGGAGCAAATCAAAACCCTTATTGCAGGTGAAAGCATATTTGTTCATTTTGTGGGACTCGGCGGGCGCATTGATGCCAAATTCATGGAAAAGGCCACAAACTGTGGAAAGTACGGCATTTTTACCGCAGCCCCGACTGCCGCCAAGATCAGCGCGGCATTTGAAGAACTGTTTGGGAAGGTCATCAGTGCTCGCATGGCGCTGGACGTGCGCATCACAGACGCTGATGGAGAACGCGTCGAAAGGCTTGGAATGTTGTCGGAACCCCGACAGCAGCTAATTAAGGTGAAAATCGGCAACTGCGACGTGGCAGGCACTTTTGGAACTGTGTTTGTCGCGCTTGCCCCAAAGGATCTCCAGTTGCGGGATGTGGTTGATGATCAACAGGAGGTGAGGGTTACATTTTACGACGCGCGCGACAAAGAAGATGCAAAGCCAAAAGGCTGTAATCAAGAGGTGAAAGACGCTTACGAGGTGCAGTTAATCGACGAGCGCGCCGCACAGCTTCTTGAAGAATCCAGGTCCATGGAGGGAGCAAGCCAGCGTATGCGCGCTGAAACCGAACAAGTCTCGCAAAGCAGCATGGGCGCAATGGCACGCATGCGTATGGAAGGGCATCTTCGTGCGCAAACAACTCTCGAAGAGGAAGGCGACTACCAGGCATTTGACGATAGGTCTGGACCAATCCGCGCTGCAAGCATGCGCGCGGGAGCAACGTAGCGTCAACTCTCGAGCGGCGATTTAAAAACGCAAAACGTTACACGTAAACCGAAATGCGCAACACGTCCAGATATAAATGAAATTCTTTTATCGACAAACATGAAACAATTCCTAAAACAAAAAAGACTCTGGCGAATTGTCGTCTTGTTTGTCTTGTGATATGTGTCTGATCTGAAGAAAGTGTGGATGCTTGAAATAGACGTGTTCCTGGCACTGATTCCTTTTGCGAAATTTTTCGTAACCCTTACTCATTTGTCCAAGCTTGTAAACATTCCTGGCTGTAATCAAAAAGCCGTTTTTTGAATCGATCTCACAAACAATGCTCGTATGGATCTCGGAACCATCGGCCTGTTCCGGGTGATTATATACTAGACCGCGGCACCTTAGTTTTGTTGCCGTAATCGGGTCTTGGTACGGACTCGCCAAGACCGGCATCACGGACCATTGATCAAGGGTCAGTGGCAGTTTTTCGGAAACATAAGTTGGGTTGCTCATACCTTTTGCTTCCTCCCTTCTTGACTCTTGTCTCTATAAGAACTACGAATCTTTTAGCGCTAATTCCCGGAGAAGCAACAAGTGTCATTTACACGATCCATAACCCACAGCCCTCAGCACCCAACTTTTAGATCAACAAGCAACCCGAACTTTAATGGCAACCAACAACGAGACATGGGGCCAACCAAGGCGAGTCCTGAAATCGGACAAACCATTTGACCTAGGAGCTTGCGAAAATGAGGCACTTTCATGGCTTCTGGTAAAAGCAGCCATGAGCAACGGGTGGCCACGCACCCGATCAGCAATCCTGCTTTCAATGGTCAATCGCGAGTTTCGAGACCTTGTTCGCACAGAAATGAAGGATGTAGTTGAAAGTCTTCAAGATTTTTACTCAGAGTGGCGCGGCAAAATTCGCTACTTGGAGACGTATCGACGATCGTTCCCGCGGTTAGAAACCAACCCAGAAGTTAGGGAAAGGGTAAAACAGTCTCACGACGAAGTAAAACGCAGCCGTGGCGCGTTCGTGGCCGCTCTTCAAGAATTTGTGGGCTTACAAACAGGCCAAAAATGTGTGGACTATATCGAAGCTGAGCACACAAAAGATGCAACGTTCTCGTGGACGTTTACAAGGACGCTGCTTTCAAGCATGACACTTCGTGTCTGCATGGCCTGCGCAGGAAAATGTGTTAAGTGTTCCAATTATCCACACAAAGCCGAATCATCGTGGCTGACCGTTTGTGGACAACAGCTTTTCGCAAAAAGGAAATGCTGGGACTGGGTATCAGTGCCATTTTCCAAAGTGGGAGATCCCCTTGGCTGGCACGAAGGTCTTTTTAAACCTAAAGAAATCGATGCAGCACACGAAACTGGTTGTCTTGCACGTGCCATGCTTCGTCAAGCCGAGATTTACGAGAGCAACGGTCACAGCGGCCTGTTCGTATCGGCAGAGCCCCGGCTCGTAAACTCAGATTCCTTTAACCAACCGCTCTGTCTTGAAACGCATGCATACATTCCTCGCGACTGCACCCTCCAAGGGCGTCTTGGTCTGAATCAATTGCAAATGGCATTGGCTTACAAAGACCAGCATGCTACCCTTCAGCTTATGCAAGCTGAACAAAAAGCCATTCAGGATGTGCGGGTTGCCAAATTTCGAAAAGATGTTGACATGTGGATCACGGCACGTCTTGGCCAAAATCTCAACACATTTACAAATAAATACGAAAAATTCGGCCACACACTAGATCGCCTTCTTCGGCTGCACGACCCAGCCGATCCCAAAAACGTGCTCAAACCCAATGATGGCAAAAATCGGTACATATCTGCGCTACAAATACCAGCCGTAAAAGACGCATGTGTGCGTCTTGCAGAAATCCATAAGCATGCAGTTACGTCTTACAAAACACACATTGGGCGCGAACCCAACGTTCATGCCCTGGAATGGGCAGCAAACTTATTCAGCGGCGTAATGAATGGCCCTCATGGACCATGGAGAGCCAGCATAGATGGTGGAACCGGCGTTGGCCCTTCTAACGCCGACGGAACCAAAACGTGCTGGATACTGTGGAACATGTTGGAGGACCCCATAATCGACAGCGCACAGGCAGTGGGGGCCGGGTGCCATGAGACAAACCTCTACTTTATTGCGGCATTACACATCTTCAACGATTTGGGAACGTCCCAGTGCGAAATTGATGTGAAAAATGACCACCTGTGGTATCTGAAATGCAAGGGAGGGTTAACGCTCTCGGGGCCCCTACCTAGACGTTCTCACGACGAAGCGAAACAAGTGCACAAAATGATCCTTTCGGCGTTTCAGCACTACCAACACCTTAACGGGTGTGGAGAAATTCATTGCCATCGCGAGTCGCCATCAGCGGCCACACTAAAAAAAGCGTATAACGGTTCCAGCGAAACAGCTGTTGAAACGTACATTCTCTACAACAAGGAAGTGGCAGCGCTTCTCAACATGTTCAGCGAACTCAGGGCAATTGCGCTGTTTTTCCTTGGCATTTCACCGGAAAAGTTTGTGGGCATGCTCGAGGAAAAGGGTAGGCGGTATCATATGGATTCAGAAACGTTTTTGAAGCAGGTCGTTTCCGGGGCTGTGTGGGAGGACGAACCAAACGAAGAGTGCCCGGTGAAAGAACCCGCATTCCCACCCAAAAAGTCTCGCAAACGCGCGATAACATACAAACATTTCTATGAGGGAAAGCGGCCACAGAAAACGATTGCACACGATATGCCAAGCAACAACGTTGCCTCCGATGACGAAGAAGAACTTCAGGAAGCAATTGAAGCTTCTTTTGCTCAAGGATTGTGAGTGGCGCACCGCGCTATCAACGAGGTTTGATAAAACACTGCGTATTCGTGTTTGTAAGTGAGAGTTGCCAACGTAAGAAATGGGGTTGCATGTAAAGGGTGACAATGGTGTAAAAGCAGTTTTAAAAGCGCGATACGGTCGGGCTTTCCGCACTTTCACTACCCTAGGAGACATGCGCAAGGGAATTAAAGGTCTAGAAAGAGGTAACGTTGTGGTCGCGTTAGACGGCAACGTGTTGATGATGCAAGTGCCAAAAGAGGCAGCATCGTTCGCAGCTTACGTTGGAATCGTGACAAACGCCATCAGATCTGCAATGGGCACAGCAAAGGTTGTGGTCGTGGTTTTTGATGAGCCGGCAATCCTTTCGTTTGCAAAAAAGGAGGAACAGGTGCGTCGCGACACAGCGCGTACGCGCACGGTTCCTATCTCGTCGTTTGATTACAAACCCTACCCCACGAGCGACGACTTTGGCGCCGCTGAGCTGAATAAAGCGCCCAACTGCCACGACATCGTCAACTGCCGCGCAGCGCGTAGTCGCTTCTTTGACGAAGTCGGTTGTCAGGTTCTTAGCAACCTAAAGAAAACAATGCGTACCTGGGAAGAAAGTGGATTTGGTACATCAGACGTCGTGTTCGATGGACTAGACCCGCGCGGCGCCGAAAGGCCCATTGGCGCTGTGCGTGAGCCAAAGATCTATGGATCTTCCGCAGAAGTAGCGGCGATGTTTGAGCATCCACCCGAGGGAGAGGGCGACCGCAAGTTGGCATTGATCGAGCAACGCGTACGCGAAATTGCGTTTGTGCCGGAAAGCGACCGCCCGGCCTTTCTTAAGACCCCCAAGTTACATTGTACTGTGACTATTGATACCGATTCGATCGCCATCGAGCTACTCGAAAAAGGACGAAGGAGCGTCGAGAACCCCAATCTCTCCTCATGCGTTAAAGGTGTGCTTTGCATGAGAGAGAGACAAAATAAACGCGACTCCTGGGATGACGATCCCGGAGCAGTATACTGTTGTCTCGATTACGACCTTCTCTACGAAATGATTCAAAAAGACATGTGGGGGATGTACCGAGAGCCAAGCACTACTGATCGACGCCTTGCCATCGCATTGATGGTGTCAGGATGGGCGCTGAGTGGGTGCGACTTTACTGAGGTAAAGGGTTTAAACGCCAAATTAATATTCGACGCATTGCCTTCGTTTGTGAAAACAGCACCTAAGCACCTGGCTCTCATGGAACACGCATGGAGCGGAAATCGGGAAGACATCAAAGCCATGGTTCCGGCTTTGAAACGTCTGGTGCTTCTGTGTGCAGGAAACTACAGCGACCAGCCTCGCTCAAGAAAAGCCACTGCGCAGTCTTTACGAGATGTCGGGGAGGGTAATGCCCTCACACCTCTCTTGCGCGCCGCATGGGTAACTAGCTATTGGAGCAACAACGAACAACGAGGCGACCTTAGCGACTTTGGATTTTATCCGCTTAGCTCGTTTAACATTTAGCCACGTGTTGTTGTGAAATGTTGGGACAGAAAGAACGACTAAAGTGAGATGCCTCTTGAACGCGAAATACTCATTTCCGGTACATACGCTCTGGGCCCCGCGGCAGTGCTTAGTAGTATGCTTCTTTCAATCGCTTCAAATGCGGTGTGGTCTCGAAATCTTGGGGAGACATCGTGTCGGTGGCGACGGCCCTACTCGCCAGACGGACGCGCGTTCATAATCTGGAGTTTTATCTATCTCACGACACTAATTTCGTGCATCTGCCAACTTACTGGCCAAACGCCCGTTTTGGGTTGGTACACAAATATGTCCTGGGGTGTGAGCTGGGCGTTATGTGCACTCTGGCCGCCATTTTTTGACGGAGAAACTCCGGAGGCGTTACGGGCTGCCGCGAGTATACTTTTGGCCGCGGCGGCATGGGCAACTCTGGCAGTTTCAGAAGAAGTAGCCTGGAGCAACAACAACGAAAAGATTGCGTCCATTTTACTCACCGTGCCGCTCAGCGCGTTTGTTGGGTGGCTTTGGGTTGCCTCGGTTCTTGGGTGGGGAATCGCAAACGCTGCCTCAGGTGCAGACTCCGACGCGGAAGCGTGTTACGTCCCCCCGAGACGAGCGGATGAGACCGCATATGAGTACCGTTACCGGAGGCGCGTGCTCTACCGACAGGCCCAAGCAAGAATGCCAACGGTGGTATCGATAGTGCCTTTACTTGTCGCTTTCGCAATTGCCACCCTTTCTGCGCTTATTCCTGACCCCCTCATCGTTGTGCCGGTTGCATGGGCTGTTGTAAACCTTAAGGCCTTTCCTTCTAACGTATACCTCTTGGCTTTGGTGGTTCTGGGTATTGGTGCGACAGTTGCAGGGATTCGAGCAGAACTGGGCTAACCCTAAATACCCGGAGACCCAGCGCCTCTCGCTAGTCTACACCACAGAGCACTAGTCCCCCACCCCTTAATAATAAATTCGTTGACAAACAGCACTACAGCACCCAACAAGATGGGTTCAAAAAAACCAGCCACCATATTGAATGACTCCGACTCGGAAGACGGAGATCCCGCTGCTTCAGAAGCAAGAGCGCTTGATTACTTGAGTAAACTCAAAAAAGGGCACAAAATTGATACAAAACATGATGATGCAGGGGTACAACGGCCCCCCTCCCCTTCGTTACTTCTCAACCCGCCGCCGCAGGACAGCAAACCGTCAATCGTTCGAAGGGTTCCCAGTTCACACAGCGAAAGAAAACGATCGGCAACACAAACATATCCAACACACAAAAAAAGAGGAGCACGCCTACAGCCGGTTACAGAAACAGCGCGCGCGGCCTGCACCAATCCACTTGAATTGGAAAACCCGCACCTCGTACCCAGCGACGAAACGGTACAATTGACAACTCCGTCTTTGGAAGAGAAAGTGGAAATACTTACCGCACACGTGCTGCGTCAAGAAGAATGGCTAGAAACAATTATTGCCCAAAACCAAGTGCTCACCGATTCCGTGAAGCATCTTTGTAAAGAACTTGCGACTGTGCACCAAAAAGAAAGCATTTGCGAAATTCCGCCATCGCCAGCGTTTGACGCCCTGGCTCTGATGGCGCCGCCTATTCCGGACCTAGACGATACAGATTTGCGTCCAATGCAAATGCGCGAACGCGAACAACTTGCACGTGCCATTCAACGCTGCAATAACGATATCCGCTGTGTGGGGCTCATTCGCATTGCTGAGCCCGATGCGATCCCAAATAAAGCGGTAACAATTCGCATCAGCGAATATGAGCCCAAAAAGTTGTGGAAACTGTGGCACTATGTTGTTATGGGAAAAGAGCTGAGAGATGTGCTAACCAGCGAAGAGCGCGCTGCTTCCAATCCTAAGCGCTTCGCCAATCCAGATAAAGAAAAGCCACAGCGGCCGCTTATGGGTCCGTTCGAACAGAGTCACCTACTCCTTCAATCGCAACTCACGCAAGTTGAGTTGCTGAGCGTGGAACAAGCAATACAAGCTTCCGAGGAAGCCGAAATCACACGTTTTGTGGATGCCGAAACCGCACACGCATCGACCGAGTCGCAGTAAACTACAATGTGTTGTGAAGAGAAGAAAAGCAAACGGTGCATAAAATCCAGCCACTAATCTGACAGAGTTCAGACCGAACTGTGTATGCGTGCATCGCTAACTGATCGTGTGACATTTTAAACAGTTCTGTAATAAGTTATAAGGGTGTTGACAAGTAACAAAAAGAGTAGCAAGTGTTGATCTGCCGGTCAGATCACGCTCCCTGCACTCACTGCAGCACCCAACGTTAACCCTTCGTTAACCCAACGTTTACATTTTAAACTTTTGCATTCTTTTCAATGGACGATAATCAGCCAATCGATGATGAACTCTTGGCGGATGAACAGCCCGAGGGGTCAGGCGTATTGGGAGCAACCGAGGGAGCGACCGAAGGAGCGACCGAAAACCAAGCCGAGCATGATGCCGAATTGATAGATGTCAATTATATCTACACGCACGACGGCATTGTTCAAGTCCCGCACACACTCATCCAGCGGGACAAGGGATACCCAATATGTGTCTCAGCGCAGGCTTGGAGAGATTGTTCGAAAAGCCACGTTAGGGTTTCCGGAGCACTGTTTACCGCAAACAAAATCGTTGACGCAAAGTCCATTGTTTGTCTAGCCCAAGACGACGATCCATATACCGGCGAACATAAGCGCTGCCTTTGGTTTGTGCGCTTCTCTGTAGAAGGCGGAAGCGACAAATTCGACCGACCGTTTGGGGAGAATTTCCTCTGGCAGCTCGGCCACGCCACATGTCTCAAGTATCGCGAGAATATGAGAGCGCTTTACAAAATTCGCGGCACGCCATTGACCGAGCAGTCGCGTCTTTGTTACGAACTAACCCCCACCAATTGCACCTTTGACCTAAAAGAGTGGCCGGAGTGCTGGAAAGTGGACAAGATTCCGTGCTATTATGACCGTTGTTTTGCCATGTCGCTTCGGCCAAGTCGACTGCCCTACATCGCCATGGGCGAGAATCGAGAAACGAAGCTTCGCGATGCTGCTCGCCCAAAGGAGTTTCTTGCCACTCTTAGTACCCCCAAGATGCAATTTCACGACATGCCCGATGACATTACGGATGCGATCGTCAACGATGCGATGGCGCTGCACTTTGCCAGTAGCCCCTACGGATCAGATACAAGGACGTTTCTTGCCATGCGCGCGGTTAGCAAGTCGTGGAAACAAGCCACCGAAAAGGCAGCGACAAAGTTTCTAACCGGCGTTTTGGATAAAATATGTCTAGGGCATCGAACTCATCGCGTTGATGACATCATCCACGCGCGTAATGCGGTACTGTACTCTGGGCTGGTCCTCTACCCGGTGCTATGCGATCATGTGGATGTGGGCACACTAAATTGGATGCGCTTGCGGTCCGGAAAGTGTCCGCTTGAGCTACCCCCGGACACTATACTAGCTCGGATCCGAGCCCTCAAAAAAAGGATTCGCGAAGACGAGGCAAAATGTGCACCCCTGCGTTGCCAGCGAGCAAAGAGTGACAACGGTCCACCTTTTGTGTGTGTACTGGAGTAAACGTTACGCGCTATAGACAAAGCGCGCCACGTATTCTCAAAAGTGTAAAATGCACACTTACAAAAATCCCGGCCATCAAACCTAAGAGTGGCTCCCCACATGTCGGTTCGCAAAGAACGGGCCGAAGGGCTTTCAGTGAAACAGCGACTAACACTGTTTCACAACACGTCGCTTACGGCAGAGCAGGCGCTTAGTTTGCCAGAAGGCGAAATTACAATAGATGCGCTTCTTAAAAATGGCGTAAAGGCAATAAACATTGCAGCGTCCGGAATTAGATTTGTGCAGCTAAAAGAGATGGGTGCAAACGACGCTTCTCAACTTAGACGTTTAGGGTTTGATGCTCTTCACCTCGTGGACCCAGTGCTTTGCGGAGAGGCAAGCGCTGCTTTTGGTGCAAAAGCTATCATAGAGACCTTTTTGGTCACTCCTCAAGATGCAGTGGCGCTGTCTGGAAGTGAAGCAGTGCAACTGCTCAATTTGAGCATGAACCAACTTCTGGAGGCATGCGCAGGATCCCCAACAGAAGCCGCCGCGGTTCTCCAACAGTCAACCTCAAAAAATGTACTTGAGGGCGTGGACGCGAATGTGCTGCTCGACACTGGTCTTCGAGCCCCACAACTGAAGCAAGTCGGACTAAATTTGGTATCAGTGTCGCACCTTGTCAATGCGACTCGCGCAACAACCATAAAACTAGGATTTTCACTTTGAATTGCTTTTTTAACTCGCTAGCTGATTACTCGGTGATACGTGTACATGTATTAGAATTGTGGATTCAGTCTTCGTTCACTTCTCGTTAACACACGACAAAGATGACGACAGCACCCACCTCACAGCCCGTGGAGACTTCCGGAACGCACCCGCGCCTTGATTTTGAAAGCAAGGTTGCCATGTTGTGTTCTTACTACGCGGACCGAAAACCCGAGCACCGGGCAAAGCTACTAGTGCCCCATCCAAAGGCCGAGAACGTAACAGTGCAATTTAATGCAGGCAAAGTATTAGCTGATCTGAGCAAGTGTTTCCACCCGTTACGTCCCCCCGAAAAAAGCATTCACAAGAACCAGAAGGAGCAACTAGAGGCAGTAGAATGGTTCCGACCCTGGCTAGACGCTCTTTTTGCCTCGCGCACCGCCGGGCCAAACGGGGAAGAACCAGATCTTGCCGAAAAAGTTCGCCTTCTGTGCAAAACCTACGCAACGGGGGCAAGACCCAAAGCAAATGAAATAAAAACAGTCACAAGAGACAACGGGCGCACTTATGCGCTTTGTGGTTTCCGCTTGCTCCAAAAAATTGCGCCAAATTGGTTTGGCACACCCACAAAGCACTGCGAGCTAGATGATGACCACAAACAAGCCGTGGAGAAGTTACCATGGGCAAAAGAGTGGCTCGCGGTCGGACAAAGACGCCGAGATGTCGCGAGACTTGGCAAGATTTTTACAAAGGAAAAGAAGATTGCACTTCTGGTGCAACACTACACAATTAAAGCACGAAACGGCGAACCCGCTGAAAAGCCCTCATGGAACGACGTTCTTCCACAAAAGGTGCCAGAAGAAGCAGGAGGAGGGCGATGGGACTTCCGCCCGGCCACCTTTCTCGACGACTTGGTCGGAAATTGGTTTTGTGGCGACAAACCCGGTGTGGTCTTGAGTGCAGAGCAAAAGTCACAACTTGAAGCGCTTCCGTGGGTGCCCTCGTGGATCGCAAGCGTCGCCGCAGCACGACTGAAAAAACAAGAAAATAGTTGCAAGCGTCAACGATCGGAAGGAAGTTTGCACCTAGACAACATCGAATCCCCCAGTAAGATCTCCCGAAGGGAGGAGCAATTTCACACGGAGGACAGCGGAAGCTCGCAGCAAACGCAGCAAGAGAGTTCAGACAGCGACTAAAATAGTGTTTCCAATGTAGTGTGAACACTACAATTTTTGTGTGTTATAAAACAGTGATTTAATCAAGCATTTCCCAACACGCGCTTGTGTACGCGGCACGCAACAGTTGAACGCAATACGCGTCCTTTCCAACTAGTGTTTCGGTCAGGGGGGCGCGAGAACCTCCGGGAAGGTACTCCACGCGAATTGAACGATTAAATTTCAATAGAAACCCAGTTGAAAGATCGTTCACGTCATGGATGCGGATCATTGCCAGATCGTCTTGTGAACTGGATGTGTTTTCATAGAGCTTTGGAGCGATGAGCATGCGCATTCCTTCCCCGGCCGGATCATACAAAAACGCTGCCGGAAGCGAGAGTCCAATTTCTACAGACAGCACACAGTCGGTAGAGTGATATGCGGCGCAGCGAACTGCTCTCTCGATAGCCCGCTGAGATGTGGTACTTGCTAATCGCGAAAGCGAAAAGTGTGAGCACATTTGGGAGGAAAACGTTTCGTTTCCGCCCCACCATGTGCACTGTGGAGGTAGCAATGACTCTCCACTTTGCCAAACCGTTTCTTCGTCTGATGGCCAAGGTTCGAAAAGGACATCGTCCCGGGTTGCCGAGCGAGTTGGTAATGGTGAAGGACCTCCGGCACCGGAAAAAAATGCAGTTGAAAAGATGCCTCCGGCACCGGAAAAAAATGAAAAGATGGCGAGGGCGCCGCCCGTTCCAAGAGCGGAACTCACGTCGGGCATGGTTTAGTGTACTTGTCAAACCGACTCTAGTTACTCCCTAAACATTGCACCCCCTCAACCCGAATAGCGGAGACACTCACACCACAATATATATTTCTGATATGGGCTATCAACCAACATGAAATGGAGCGGTTTACTCATTACCGGCTGGGGCGCGTGGGCCACCCAGAGACATGGTGAGTACGGGATTGGTCATCAGCTTATCGCCATGCGAGGCGGCATGGTTGATGTGCTCCAGAGTGTCCGAGGTGGATCGCATCATGTTACGAGTCATATTTACTAATTCGACAGTGTGTGGCCCGAGAACCTCTTGAATGCTGCTCATCCCTTCGTTGACCCGCCAAAGTGTGATTCCAAGTGCAAGGAACACGCTACTAGCCAAAGCGATGACGATCAGAAGCCCGTAAGCAGTATTCCGGTTGTGCTTTTCGTTGGACCCTGCGTATGCTGAAAGGCCCTCCCCACTCTCGTCTCCGAGAAGTCTGCCCATTTCGTTGTCGTTCCTGCATTTCCCGGTGCCCCGACTTCTGTTGGGGTTTGGAGCTGACCGCAGGGCCTGTTGTTGCATCCATTGCAAAAAGGGAATGCTAGTGGTCTCTTCGAAAGGAGTTCGTCTAGAGCCCGCTGCGGTAGACCACGCATCTATTGGGGGTGGGTAAGGAACAATGTCAAATTGCATGGCCCCTGCACACCCACGCACTTCTAATAAACGTCACTGTGTAAGCCCTCACTCAAAGCCTGCGCTAAAAGGGGCATATTTACGCTGTCAGAAGCACGCGGTGGATCGTGGTGGCTTACTGTAGCCCGCGATGCGACCAACAGCGCATGTCCATACGCCGAGCAGAAAAGACACTCACATCTCTTTGGGTTTCTGCAATGGACGGACTGCCACTGCCAACTCAAGCAACGCACGGTCGCAACTCTCCAGTGTGTGGTTTCCGCGATGTTGAAAGTGGGATCAGCGGAGCAATAGGAACACCTCCCCGGTTGGGAGGGCCCGGATGGCTGGTCAGGGGAGTTGTTATCCTTCTTGGTTGCTCGCTTTGCGTGTGCGCTTTTTTGGGAATGATTATGGCTACGAGCACACCCATGTTTTCGGATGTGGGCCGCGTGTTTGCAAATGCGAGAATATCTGAGCACAAAGAAGTGCCAGGAAACACGAATGGAATGGTTTACAATGGCGTTGTCCAAAAGTCAAAGCCACTGCCTTCCATTCTGAAGCGCATGACTTTGCTCACACGCGCGTCTCCACCCGAACACGGACCCGACTTGCACAGCGTAGGGCAAGTTTTTCCGAACTGGTGTGAGGCGAGTTGTTGGGAAAGTGAATTTATTTGGAAACATGAGGAAGTGCAAAAAGATCTGATCATGGCTATTGTGGCATTGGTGGACCGCCTGTCCTTTTCTGAAAAACAACACTTCAAGGTGGAACTGGGTGCCCAAAACTATCCAAATGGCGAATACTCGGATTTGTAGTTGTCGATGTTATTTCCTCGCTATAAGTTCCGCGGCTTGCAAACGCGAGATATGTGAACCGAACTGCCCAAAGCAATCATGGGAAAGGCGGAGAAAGAGGGAGCGAAGCGACTTTTCCAGGCATCTCAGGACGTACGCCAGGCAATGAAAAAAACGTGGAACCTCGCACCAAAGGCACCCATGTTTACTCGCAAAAGCAACCCGGCAAACAAAGGGAAGCGTGTGGTTACGCGCACTAACCGACTCATCGGAAGCCACGCGTTCAAAATTATTGCTTCTGGTGCAGCTCAACACGCTGCACGCGTGATTGCTCATGAGGCGAACGCGTTGCGCATCGACGTTGGCACAGAGTCCTCGCGTTGCCCCTGGTTGACCAGGTTCTCTCGGGGTGCGTGCTCGATGATGACAGGCTTTGCTTGTGCCTACGCACAGGAAGCGCACCGCAACGCAGAGAACATCAGGAAGGGACTCGGCTCGTGGAAGACCAAGCCTGACGGAAGCAAGGTATTCGTTGGACAAAAACGTCTGAACGGAAAGCTCATGAAGATGGGATACGACGCTGCCGACGAATCAATTTTTCATTCGTGTACCCTTGTTCCAAGGCACGCTGTCATCTGCAAGCTCGAGAACAAGGTTTCGAGCAGGAACCGCTCTGAGAAAGAGGGGCAGAACAACCCCGACGCCGAATACGAACCGCCTGCCGAGAATGAGGATGCCGAGAAGACCGAATCCGAGAAGGAAAAGTAAACCCAAGCGGTCCTAAGAAGGGCAAATCTGGCGGGTTGGTTGAAAACGAGAACTCGAGAGATAGTTCTCGCTAACACACACCCTTTTAAAAAGAGCTGTGTATGCGTGTGTTCGTTGCACTGTAGCCAAAAGGGTTTTACAAATAAACAACAAACAAATCACATCGTTACAATGTCGGATGACGAGGCCCCCGGAGCAGCTTCACCGAGTATGGCGAGTTCGGCACCTCCAAATCCACAGGGAGAACAAATTCCCGCAGAAAATCTTCGACGACACCCGGTGTGGGAAGCAGCTGCTGGAAGAGGGCCTCGAAATGACTGGAATAGCAACAACAATGGATCGGGACGCGGGCCGGTATCGGCAGGAGGTCGCGCTCGTGGAAAGGGAAGCGGAGATCTGCAAGTCGGAGAGGTAGATCCACAAAAACCACGCTTTGAAGGCATTTCGCTCTCGGCACTGGAAGCCGACCAGTATTGTAATGCAGATGGCGCAGACAGTCGCATCGATTCGGAAGACGATGAGTGGGACGAGGGTCGCGTGCATCCCGAATCATCGTCTGGTCACCGTAGCGGAATGAGCTTTCCAGGAGACAAGAAAGGGTCTCATCTGGATGACGAAGAGGATGATTCGGAGGATGACGAGGGACCTAGTCGTCGCGATCGTCTCAGCGGTTTGATGGGAGCAGCGGCGTTCGGGGGAGTCGCGCGTGGCCAATATGCTGCTGGTTCTGACATGCAATCGCAAGCGTCCGAAAATTCATCAAAACGTCGTCGCGATGCTGGTAAAGACGCATTTCCCGTGCGGGGGGTGCCGTGCGTGGGCTGCGCGCTTCCCAATCGCATTGGTCCGGTAAACCGTTTCATTCAACTCAACATCTCGAACATGACTCAGGATGCTTTGTGGCGGATGGCGGCATACACTTACAAACACGAAGTCGCAAAACCAGCTGAGCGTGAGGGCGCGGTGGTTCCAAAATGGGGATGGAAAGCGATTCGAGCCCATTACGAGCTGCATTGCACTGGAAACTTTATTGCGAGGCACACAATGGTTCGCATAATGCAAAACCTTCGATCAAAGTTGTCAACGCATCTGGTGCGTGTGGAAGGTGAAGACGCCGAAGTTGATCGACAAACGACTGATTTAATTCTGAAAACAATGGCACAAGAATCCAAGGAAAGGGTGATACTTGACCAATCCACGGGAGGAGGAGGAGCCAATAAGCGTGCCCGGAAACATACCGAGTCTTAAAAGTGGCGCATTCACAGTCAATGGGGGTTCGCGACCCCGCTCACATTACTGTACGCGCCTAAGATCAAGCGCTCACGCCATAACCTGTATGAGCGGACGGCCTAACTGTGGCCTAATCGTGGCCTAAGTGCTGGAAATAGAAGCAAAAAAAAGAAAACCAGGACGGCCTAACTGTGGCCTAATCGTGGCCTAAGTGCTGGAAATAGAAGCAAAAAAAAGATAACCAGGGAACGTAACCGGTCATGCGGAAGTCTTACATACTAGCACCGTTTTAGTTGTCAGGTGTTTGTAGTTGCACGCAGGATGTGTAACTGGTGACCGACCGATAGGAAAAACAGCACATATTTAACTGCACTTTCAAGATATACTTTGTCTCGCTATCCAACTGCGCATTTAAAACGATGCATATAAACAGATACAAGGACACAGTTTACAATGGGTGGCAAATCCAAGAAGAAGCGTGAGGCGGAACAAGACGATGAGCCAATGGAAGAGCCAACAGAGGAAGACAAGGAAGCCCAGGAAAAGTCTATTGAGAAGCGCAAGTCGAAGAAGAAGAAGCGCGAAGCGGAACAACCAGAGGAAGAGGAACCCGAAGAAGTGCCTGAGGAGCCAAATGCGGAGAAAAAAAAGAAGGATCCAAAGGCAAGGGCGAGAACCGCTCGCGACCACAAGAAACTGTCGGGATACCGCGCAAAGGCAAGGGAGTGTGGATACGAACGCAAATCGGGAGTCGTGTCGGCTTCCGGAATAGATAGCTATGCGTCCTGCCTCTCGGCGGCGGATGCCAAACGTCTAATGCGCTTTGTGCCAGAGGTGCTAAACATGTGTTCTTACGACAAGGACGAGTGCAAGGAGCGCATGGAACTCAGCTACGTGTCTGTTCCACAGTCGGCCGCGCGTGAAACGCAAGCCCGCTGCGAGATCTTGCTTCGAAACATAGCCAACGAAGCGGTTCTGCAGGCGGTACGCGAAAAGAAAATGGCTGTTGACGCGGACATCGTGCACAGTATTATTCGCAAATATGCACACAACATGGCCTTCTCGGCAATCCTTCCACCCAAGGGCTTGATCCGCTATGCCCAGGCCCAAGGTTCTATCCCTTCGCTGGCAAAGGACAGTGAGGCCCAGAAAGAGGAAACCTCGGAAAACAAGGAACTGGTGGCGGCTGCCAAGAAGCTCGAAAAGCAGGAAAACGATCGCAAGGCATCTAAGCGCAAGTCGTCCGGGAAGAACCCCAACAAGGGGAAAGAAAAGGGGTCCACTGTTGGCGACGGAAAGTAGGAGTAACCTCGCGAGGATAAACGCGCGAGATAATATCCTATGAAGGAACCTTGAATCAGTAAAGGGTGCAAAGTTGGTGTGTGTGATGCAGTTCCGTAACGACGAGATAGCCAGTTTACTCAAAACAAATGGTGATTTGTCTACTGGGAGTGACCTTGTTGATGAAACGGGGCTTCCCATATCGTGTGACGTAGCTTACGCAATTTTTCTAGAACCTCGTCAAGAAGCCGACCCTCGGTGGTCAACCACAGAGCATTGCATCAACACTGCGGTGCGTATATTTCAAGAGTCGCCGGCACTCGCGCACTGCGAGTTGCTTATACCTCCCATTCCATCCGAGGAAGGCGACAGAACTCAGTTTGCCACATACCAAGGCAAAACAAGCGGGTGGCAGACTGATCGCGCTGACGGTTACCACTTTTATCTTGTAGAGAACGGAAATCGCTGGAGAGCAGTTCCCATATTTGCTTCTAACGCAGCAGCAAGAATTAGAAATGAAGCCGATACGGAAATCGGCGTGACATACAGTCTTCTCCGATACCTTACAAGTGTCAAGTTTGGGCGGTGGTTTTCTGGTTGGCTGAGCGATGCCAGGAGAACGCCCGGGCACTGTGCCACGCTGTCGGCACGCGTTCTCAAAAACGCGTTGCAAGGTTCATATTCCATGAAAAAAAACCCTGCGTGGTACGCCCCCACCACTCTCTACGCCGAGTTGTGCGAACAGGCCGAGTTTCACGGGCGGTGCGTTGGGGCAACTGATTACGCTGGCATGAGTGAGGAAACCGCAAGTGCAACCGAACAATTGCTTAGAGGTCCCATGACTACCGAAACTGTAAACTCTATTGGGGACCAAGCGTGCATGGAGACTGCACGGTCACTAACAATGCGTGCATGTAACGCTCTCATCGGTGGAGACGACACGTCCATTCGCCTCACACAGCAACAGCTTGCGACAGCTCTTCTGCGATGGGTGTTGCTTCGGGAAAAGCCAGATCCAGTGACTGGGGTCGCAGAGAAGAATATGAATGGCGAAATTGCAGAGGCCGTATAGGTTGCACATGTATAACAACCCACACAATTGTATGCTGCAAAAAGTATTTGCCGTTTATGGGTTTTAGTGTTGTTTTTAAAGGCCCATAAGATTCCGCCCGGTCGCAATTGAGCGCGCGCGCAACTCTTGGTAACGCGTCAACACGCTCCGCTGCGTGTCATTCCAAAGATTCGATTTGAATGTCGCATACGGCGTTGCAGACTGGCCCGCGGGAAGCGCCGACACGTAGTCGTTGTAGATGAGCTTCAGATTATTTTCGTCAAACACTTTGTTCATTATAATTTCATAGTTTTTGGGTGACATTTTTTCGACCAGCGAGCAGCGGGGAAGCACATTCATTCTGTCGTTTGGACGAAGCAGCAACGAAACAAACAATTCGCACGGCGCATCAGGATTTGGGGTTGCCTCAACGCTTGCCATGGAGTACATGTTTGGCCCAAAGGATGTGATATTCCAATTGATGCACACAATGTCGTCCGCCGCAAGACCCATTTGCCCCAAAACTGTGTCTTGGTACCTGTGTTTGAGTTGAGAATCAAATAGCTTAAATCGGCGATACACTTCCTCGGCGCCGTTTGAATGCTTAGCAGCAATATCATAGATGCGCCGCACTTTTTGGGCTTCCTCGAGTGTCTCTGCGTCGAATGACGCATTCGAATCCAAGCCTCGTTTGGTGCGGATTCCAAAAACAGAAAGGAGCCTCTGCGCCTGAGCTAGCTGTGACTTGACATCGTCGTAATCCGCGCTGAGTCGATCGTGTTCCGCGCGCGAGACGGTGTGTTCCGTTTTGAGTATTCTTGCCGCTTTCTCGCTGGCTCGGGGTTGGCCTCTGCTAACCCCACCCCCTTGCGTGACAGATTGTTTTCCAGTATTTTTTTGGGTTGCTTGCGCGCGTGCGGTTGCGGCCCCGGCAAGATCAGAAAGGGCATTTTCTTGGGCAATTCCTTGCTCGCGTTTCACTTGTACATTTTCCTGGGACATGTGTTGGGTGCTGTTCTCTGTGTGTGTGTGGGTCACGGTCAGATCCCGCACTTTTGTGATTAGCGGCAGGTGAGCTTTCTCGAGGCTTGGTTCGGCTTAACCTGTCCAAGTTGCCATATACGGCATAACAATTAAAAGGTACCGAAAAGGGTGGTTAAGGGTAATTCTGCAATCATCGATCTCCTCACTACCTACCCTTGACGAGATTTTGTCTACCCTCGTACGCGTAGGCCGCGAATAGGCCCTTCGGTTTTTTG
>MDSX01106043.1_pt1 | contig 21321 bp, 10 predicted proteins | sample 811141 | NCBI WGS metagenome assembly MDSX01 (sample SAMN05326642, study PRJNA326480) | marine metagenome | isolation source: seawater | place: Atlantic Ocean: South East | collected 2010 | reverse complement strand
GTCGACGTCGACGTCGACGCGCGCGCGGGCGCGGGCGCGCGCGCCGCGCGGGCGCGCGCGCCGCGCGAGCGTCGCGAGGGACGACGCGTGCGGACGCGAACCGTTGCCGTGGCGCGACGGCGGCGACGAGACGCGCGACGGCGTGCGACTGGGGCACGCGTCGGCGTTCATCGGGTGGGAGGTGTACCTGGACGATGATCCGGAGACGCTCGTCGGGGTCGTGGCGGACGTGGCGGCGATGTCGGCGGCGGACGAGGACGAGGACGAGGACGAGGACGAGACCGACGGCGGACGCGAAGACGAAGGCGAGGAAGCGATCGCGGGCGGACGCGACGCGAAGACGATGACGACGATGACGAAAACGATCGATGGAGATGATTTGAGCGAGGACGAACGGGTGTTTTTGTCGCGGTTGAACGTGTCGTTGTCCATCGAGGAGGCGTTTGATTCGGACGACGCGTTTGATTCGGACGACGCGTTTTTGCTCCTCGTCGAGGGATTGCACGCGACGTCGCTCGGTGAGCGACCGCTTCATTACGTTCCGTTCGTGCCGACGATGTTTCCTCGATGGATTCCGAACGCACAGGCGTTGTTTCTCGATCCGCCCGCGGGGTTGCTGGATCTGGCGTTGCGCGAAGTGCAACTCAACGAACTTCGCAACGATTTGTTGCCTTTTTGTCGTACGCTCGGTGCGGATGTGTATGGGATGCCCCAGCGTCTTTCGTTGATCAAACAAGACCAAAGGCAGCTCGTGAAGCGCGTCGAGGCGCTCGGAGATTGGCGCGAAGTCGCGTTGGAATTGGATTTGAAACCAGACGCCGCGCCGTGGTATTATTGGGACAACATAGATAATTTAGAAGATGCGTTGTTGAAGCTCGTGGACGCGTTTTGGTTCGAAGAAACGGACGGTGACGACGTGTTTTGGTATAACGACATCAGCGGTGCGCTGAGAGTGACACCCCCGACCGATGGCGACGGAGGCGGTTTAGACGTGCCGGTGATGCCGACCATGGGCAACTTGATGGAGGCGAGACGCTGGGATTTGCACCACGCCGTCGTACTTCACGGAGGATACCGCGCGGTGGCGAAAGAGCTCGGATGGACGCACGCGCGACGAATTGAAAACAGGCACTTGCTTTCCTTCGATGCGCTACGCGAGGAGATTCTTGAGCTCGTCGAAGACGAGTCGCTCGTCGAACTCGGCGTTCGTCCCGGACAGCTTCCGTGCGCGTCGCAACTCGAAGAGGTTGATCGAGAGGATTTGGTGAAATTCATCAAGATCCACGGCGGATTTTCCGCCGTTGCAAGGCGTTTAAAGCTCGAGCCTAGCAAAAGTGCTCGAGTGAAGTATCCCACGGTGACCGCTGCGGCGAAGGCGTTAAGAGCATTCGCCGTTGAGCACGACATCACGACGACGATGAGTCCTCGCTTGACTAAACGAGTCGTCGTCTTCGTGCCTTCCGATACCGAGCTCCGCGAGCACGGACGAAACGATTTGCGGTACGCCCTGCGACAATATTCCCCACACGTCATAGCCGAGGTTGGTAAGATGAGCTTGCGACAGTCGCGAATGTCGTACGTCGAGGCGAGAGCAGAGCTGCGAAAATGGAAGTTTGAAGTCGGCAAGCGCTCGGTATTCTTGAATTGGTGCAAAGCTGGGAACAAGCCGTGGAATATGCCAGCAGTTCCTCAAACTTACTACGCTAAAAGTGGCGATTGGGTGTCGTGGGAAGACTTCATGGGCCGCGGCGAATCGGAACGTTGATGAAAGTAAGAGAAATGTTACACTCTCTAGCCGCGGTAGCCGCGTGTACAAACAAACTCAAATTCATAGTAGGTAATACGTTCAACACAGCGCCACAGCGCCTTTAGATGGCGCGACGATTAGAGCTCGTCCTTCGGGGCTTCGGCGGCGCGTTGGACGGAGCGCAAGAGGCCAATCTTCGGGGAGACGGCCGCGACGACTTCGTCCTTCTTCGTCTTACCCGCTTCGTATTGCGATTGGAGATCCTTCAAGAGCGCCTCCAAATCGTCACCGGCTTGCTTCATTTCCGCATCCAACGCGTCGATTTCAGCCGCGAGCGCATCCGGAGTCAACGCTTGCTTTTCCTTGATCAACTTGGTTTGCTCTTCGTTGCACAAGTCGATGTTTTCGGCGCCGCACGACGGGCCGAGGTTCTCGCTCGCCCACGTTTGGAGCGCCTCAAAGTCGCGGCCGCCTTGGTACGCGTCACCAGTCGCCGACGTGGCACCGGTGAAGTACTTGAGCGTCGGGTAACCTTGCACGCCGTACTTTTGGCAGAGGGATTCCTGCTTGGTGCAGTCGACGTCGCCGATGACGACGCCTTCGTTATCGGCGAAAGCCTCACCAAGTTGCTTCCACGCCGGCGCAAGCGCCTTGCAGTGACCACACCTGCGATATTTCGAAACATCATCACCCGTCAGTCACCTAGAGTCACTCTCACGCCGCATCAACCGCGCATCGCGTCGCGACCGCCTCGATCGCGACAAGATGCGAGATCGCGAGATCGAGATTGGTGTTGGTGGGCAATCGTCCGACGCAGCGACGAATCCGCCCCCCGTCGCGCGTTTGCCGCGCGCGGCGCGAAGCGAGCGATGTATCGTCACCTACCAGGGAGCGTAGAACTTGATGAAAGCGCCTTTTCCGCCACCGACTTGGGAATCAAAGTTTTCGGTAGTGAGATCCATGGCGATCGCGTTCGCGCGACCCGCGAGCGCGAACGCGGCGACGGCGGCGAGGGAGAGCTTGACAGACGGCATCGTGTGTTTCGTTCTTGTAGATTTGAGCGTGCGCGTGCGTCGACGAGATCGGCGCGTGCGTGAGTGACGCGCGTGCCAACGCGAGCGTGACGACATCGTGTCGACACGACGACTCGTATGGGGTTCAGTCTCGCGAGTCGCGTCGTCGCGTTCGCGAAACGCTCGAGCGAAGCGTTACGACCTACGAACGCATCGAGCGTTACAGTGAAAGCTATATGGAATCGTTCTACGTGCTAGGGCGTTCGTAACGTCACTTTCGCGCGCCGGCGCCTTTTTTCTTCGCGCCCTTTGCGCCCGGCGGCGGCTTCGGTTTCGGATTCGCAGTCGCCGTCGGCTTTGGTTTCGCCGGCGCCGGCGCCGGCGCCGGTTCTTTCGCCGCGGATGTCGACGTCGATTCTTCAACGGGTGTCTTCGCCTTCGCCGTCGGTTTCTTCGCCTTCGCCGTCGGTTTCTTCTTCTTCTTCTTCGTCTCCGCGCTCAACCCGTCGAGGTACGCGAGCTGAATCGTTTGATAACTCTTTGAGAACTTACTCGCCTTCTCCGGTTTCACGAACGTGCTCACCTTGCGCTTCCCATCGCTCGCGCGCACGAGCACGCCGTATTCGCTTCCCGGCGCGCGTATCTCCTCCAGCGTCGGATCCGGTCGCTTCGTGCCTTTCGGTCGAGGTTTGTTCGTCGGCTTGGTGATCTTCATCACGCACGACACCGACCCTTTCGCGCGCGTGCGCTCGTACAGTTTGGTGAGTTCGGTGAGAAACGCATCGTTTTCCAACAGCACCATGGTCCTCGGTCCGTCGCGCGCGCGCGCTCGGGATCGATCGGTCGGTCGATCGATCGAATCCGCGCCTCGGAGTGACGTTCGATTTCGAATCGCGCGTCGAATCTCGTCCGCACTCGACGACGCGCGACCGCTTCGCGCGCGGTCGTCCACCGCTCGATGCCGGACGCCGACGCCGGCGACGCCGCGCGTCCGGGCACGCCCGACACCGAGTATCCGTCGAAGAAAGTCGATGAAGCGCGCATGAAGGCGGACGCGCTCGAGCGCGAACATCTCGCGGTGACGATGCAGCGCAGGCACGACGCGCTGCGGGAAGAGCTCAAGAGCGCGCGGGAAGCGCTTGAGAAAACGACGCAAGAGAACGCGCGCGTCGTTCGGGACGCGGAAGCGGCGCGAGAGGCGCTGGAAGCGGCGAAAAAGAGCGAACGCGCGCGACGAGAGGAGTGCGAACGCGCGACGCGGGAACGCGACGAAGCGCGAAACGCGAAACGGGAGTTGCTCGACGCGAATGATCGCAAGGATCGAGAGCGAGAGTCGATGAAGGCGTCAATGGATGGGTACGTGCGTGCGCTGGAGGCGGCGACGGAGGGGAAGAACAAGGCTGAGGCGGCGGCGCGCAAGGCGACGGCGGACTCGAGCGGGGCGACGGCGGCGACGGCAAAGCTCGAGAGCGAGGTGCGCGCGTTGAAGGAACATAACGCGTGGTTGACGCAAGAGCTAGAGGCTAAGTCACAGGCTATTCTGACGTCGACCAAGACGTCCTCAGCGGAGACGTTGCGGTTAGCGCAAGAATTGGAGAGGGAACGAAACGTCTCCGACGCTCGACGAAAAGAGTCGACCGCTTTGAAGGAACAGAATGCGGAGGCGGAAGCTAAGCTTTCTACGATTGAAGCCGAGCTTAGGCAATTGCGTGCCGATATGGCACGCGCAGAGGCGAATTTCGAGAAGGAACTCATCACTGCGCAACGCATCTCGGAAGTGTCCAAGGAACTCGTGACGGAGCGCGACGGGCGCATCAAAGAACTCGAAGCGTCTTTGAGCTCCACCGAGGCACTTCTCGACGCAAAAAAGGTTGAGTTCGATGTTGCTCTTGCCGAGGCAAAGCACGCGCAGGCACGCGCCGAAAAGGACATGGACAATATGAAGAAGCAAGCGAGCGAATCCGTCGTCTCCGCGCGCGAATCGCGGCGCTCGCCCCACGCCGAACAGCTTATGCACCTGTCACCCGCCGCGGGGTCTGTCGCACTTCAACGCGATGGCCTGTCGGCGACGGATTTGTACACCAAGTACGTCGAGGCGGAAGATGCACTGCGCGTCGAGCGCACCGAGCGCGCCATCTTGCAAGAGCACTTGGACGCGATTATGTTTGATCTCGAGAAGAAGGCTCCGCTCCTCACCGAGCAGCAAGAGGAGTACCAGCGTGCGTTGAAATCGCATCAAGTGCTGCAATCGAAGCTACAGGAGTCTGAAAACGCGCGCTACGCGATTCAGGTTGAACTCAACGCGGCGAACATGAACAAGCGAGATCACGAGCGCTTGCTCAATGGTTTTAAAGCGCAAAGCGCCGATTTGGCGCGACAAGTCGCGCTCTTGCTGAATGAAGTGAATGAGCTCAAGGGGTGCCCGCCGGTGCCCATTCCTGCCGCCGGCAATCGCGGTGGAGACGCACAGGCGGTGATTACGTCCAGGCTGGTTGATTTTACAGACATTCAATCTTTACAAGCGAAGAATCAAGAGATGCTCTTCGTCATTCGCGAGTTGTCCGAGGCGCAAGAAGCCAAATCTACTGATGCGCGCGAGGAATACGAGCAAAAACTGCGCGAACTCAAAGAACAGACGAGTCGTCAGTTGGAGGAGCTGTCGAGCAAGCGCGTGCAACAAGAAAACATGGTTCAAGCTATCGTGCGTCAACGCGACATGTACAAGACCATGTACGCCGCCGCGACGGGCGGCGGCAACGGCGACGGCGCCGACGCAAACGATCTCGACAGTCGAAACTCTGAACTCGTCGCCATTGGTAGCGGTAGTGGCGTCGCTATGATGGAAACGAACAACGAGCTCGTCGCGCTGAACAAGGAACTATCGCACGATTTGGAAAAGCTCAAGCGCGAGAGCGCGGATCGCATCAAGGAGTTGCAGCAGCAAGTGGATAACCATCGAGAAGCCGCCGCCACAGCGCGAGGGGAGGCCAACGCTGCGAAGGCATCGGCTGAATTCGAACGACAACGATACAAGCGACTGAGCGAACAGTTCAGTGCGTCGCGGCGTGAAGTTGAGACGTTGACGGAGAGAAGTTCGGCGTTATCTCGTGAGAATGCTTCAAACGCCTCGACGTTGCGCACGCAAGCCGCGAGCTTGGACGCTTCGGAAGAACGCGCGCGCAACGCACAGACGCTGGTATCCAAGCTTGAAAGCGAAAATGCTTTACTCATCATCGAGCAAACGCGTTTGACCGATATCGTGAACGCAGCGGAAGAAATCAAGACCAAGCTGGAAGCATCACGCGATTCGGCACTCGCACTTTCAACGACTCGGGAGGAAGAACATCAGCGAGAGTACGCTCGGCTGACGGACGAAGTCGCTCGGTTGCAACAAGATTACTCGCGCGTGCGATCGGAGCTCGATATCGAACGCGAACGCGCTCGACAGCAGTTAGCGGCGCACGCGGCGGCGAGTTCTGACTTTGCACAGCGCGCCAAGGCGGACGTGGACGCCAGCGCAACGCTGAAAGAGCAAACTGCGGAGGCAGAGAAGCGGGCAGATATCGCTGAAGCGAAACTCGAGATGATGCAAGCCACGCTCGAAAAGACTGAGGATAAACTGCGACTGGCATCTCGCATGACGGGAACGAGCGAGGCCAACGTGCTTGGTTCGGGCGCCGCCGGCGCCCTCACCGCGGCGCGAGAGCAAGAGTTACTTCAAGCCGCGCTGAAAGCGGGCGAAGCTGCCGATGAAGCCAAGGCTGCAGCAGAAGCTGAAAAGTTACACACGGCACAGTTTAAGAATCTTGCGCAGCAAAGTGACGCCGCACTCAAGGATATGACGAAGGCTTTCGAGAAACACAAGGCGCAGAGCGCAAAGGAGGCGAGCGCACTCAAGTCAGAGTGCGCCAAGCTCAAGGCGCAAGTGGCTGATGCGGCGAAAGCGGTTGACGCCAAGCTCGCCAAGTCCGTCAAGGAAGCTGAAGATAAGGTTGCGCAATACTCAAAGTTAGAGTCCGAGATGAAAAGCGTTCGCGCCGAACTCGAACGCGCCAAGGGCGAGACCAAGGCGGCGGAGGAACGTGCGGCGAAGGCTGTGAAGGATGTCGAAGACAATCACACAAAGTGGAGAGACGCGCAAAGTCTATACGAAAACGAAGTTGCAGCTCGAAAGGCTGACGCGGAGAAGATTTCGGCCGCGGAAAGTGCGAAGGCTTCGATTGAGAAGGCTTTAGGTGTAGCGAAAGATGCGGCAGCGAAGGCGGAGCGCGAGCTCGCCGCGTCGCAGGCCAAGGTGACTGCCGAGAAGAACGCACTGGAGGCAGCGAAACGCGATGCCGAATCCAAGTTATCAGACGCTAGCGAACAGAACAAACGCTTGCATGACATGCTCGAAAAATCGAAGACTGATTCGGCAGGCGATGCCGCGGCGGGCGAAGGCGAGGTGTTGCGCTATTTGCGCCAAGAGCGCGACGCCGCTCTTGCGCAGGTCACTACGCTCACAACTGAACGTAACAAGTGGCAGCGCGACGCTGAAGTAGCCATGCAAGAAGCCGCGAGCGCGAAGGAGCGCGTGAAGTCGAGCGAAGCTAGCGCCATGGGAGAAGAGAAGCACAAATCGCTCATGAAGAAAGTGGAGCAACTCAATGCGATAGAGCAATCAAACAGCGCGCTTCGAGCAGAGATTGACGCGGCCAAAGCTGATATTGCGGCGGCGAAGTCGCGCGAGAGCGAACTTGGAGCAAAACATGAAGCTACCAAGACCGAACTCGCCGAAGCAAAGGCTGCAGTCGCGGCACATGATACTGAGATGGAAACGGTACGTAAGGAAGCCAAGCACTGGGAACAACGCGCGTTGCTCCTCGTCGGCAAATATGGCGACGTCGAAACCGATGAGCAAGGGCAAAGCAAATCGCAGATGGAAGAGGCGCTCGCCGAAGCGCAGGTGGAGCTCAAGGCTGAAAGCGCTCGCGCGGAGAAGGCTAAGTCGCAGTTGGCTATAAGCATGAAGCACATTCGCGTGTACAATCCAGACAAGATCGCCCTTCCCGAGTGGCAGAAGAAGCAAAAGGAGCAAAGCGAGCGCCTCGCCGAGCTCGAAGCGGCGACAAAGGCTGCGATTTCACAGAAAAAAGACGAGTCTGATGTTGTCGCGCAGCTTGCTACCGCGAAGAAAGAACTCGATGCGGCGAATGAAAAGGTGAAATCGGCAACGGAAAAGGCGGAGCGCGCCGAGAAGGCTTTGGGCGAGACGACGGCTGAAGTCGAAAAATTGCGCGAAAACATTAAGAAGCTCGAAGAAGAAGTCGCGAAGACCGTTTCAGCTCCAACCGAACCCGTGTCCAAACAAGAAGAAGCCGAAGACGCTGAAGAAGGGGAAACTGCTGCCGCACCACCCACGCCCACGTCGGATCGATTCAAGGTCATGGCTCAGAAGATGCAGGCGGAGGCGATGGAAGCCGCGAAGAAACTTCGAGAGACGGAAGATATGCTCAAGGTGAAAGAGCAGGAACTCGCTGCCGCGCTTAATGATCGAACAGTCGCGTCGGAGAAATGCGCGTCTCTTCAGAAAGAACTCGATGGTGCGCGCGAAAAACTCAAGCTCGCCGACCAGCTGCGCTCTGCGCTCGAGGCGAAACTTGCGGGCGTGAAGACTCAACAGAGCGCGCCGCTGACGCAAGCCACCACACCACTCGCCGAGTTGGCGTCAAAAGCGAAGGATTTTGTCCCAACTACAAAGCCACCGGCGGCTCCGGTGCCGTTCGCGGTCAAAACCGAGGCGAAGAAGGCGCCCGACGACGCCGCGGCGGAGAAGCAAAGACTTCAAGCGCAAATGGACGCGCTCCGCAAAGAGCTCGACGAAAAGAAAGCCGCCGCCTCTTTGGGCACGAAACGTAAAGTCGACGATGTAGATGTCGCGCAAACAGATGAAGCGCCGACGAAGACGCGCAAAACTGACGCCGATAGTACTCCCGCGCCCGTCGCCGAAGCACCGGTCGCCGAGACGCCAGACGTCGAAGTCGAGGCCGCCGCCGCCGCCGATGACGATGACGGGGACGACGACGACGATAATGACGGCGACGACGACGCCGAAGAAGGCGAACTCGAAGACGTCGATGATTTCGTCGAGCAGCTGCTCGTCGACGATCCATCCACCGCCGAAGCCGACGACTCGCCCGCGGGCAAATCAAAATCCGCGCGCGACGCCCCCGGCGCCGACCGTCGCTCGCGCGGTCGCGCCTCGGGCGGTCGCACTCCCGGCGGCCGCCGACCGCAGAGCAACCGCCAGCGCAATCGCAGCGCCGGTCGAGGCGGGCGAGGCGGGCGAGGGAAGAAGAATTAGACGAATCGATCCGTTCGCCGCTTGTAAAACAAACCATTCGCGAATCGCATCGCGACATCCGAAATCACATCGGCGCGCCGGCCCAACGGCATCGACATTCATCGACGCGCGTCGACCGCGCGCGACGCCGCGGCGCACGTCGACAGGGACGATGTCGGACGAAGTGAAAGAAAACGTACCGACGCGCGCGACGCGCGCGGCGACGCACGCCACGCCGGCGACGGTGACGCGCGCGAAACGTGGCGGGGGAACGACGAATGTCGGTTCGTCTCTAAACGACGGAGCGAACGCCGTCGACGCGAGCGACGACGCGACCGAGGCGCTGGCGGCGACGCGCGCGCGGGGCGTCCTCGTGGACGCGTCGAACGGCGGCGAGCTCGGCGGGGACGCGCCGACGGAGGCGATCGCGCCGGGACACAAGATGGGCGCGAACGGCGCGGGGGCGGCGAACGGCGTCGCGGGGATATCGAGAGATTTGAAGTCGATGCGCGCGCGCTTGGATGCGGCGAGGAAAGAAAGCGTGAAAACAGAAGATGCCGCGGTAGCGAGCGCGGCTCCGGTGGTGAGCGCGGCGCCGGTAGTGATGAGTGCGGGGCCGACGGTGAGCGCGGCGGTCGGCGCCCAGGCTAAACCGACGTCGAGCGGAGTGTCGAGCCTGTATCGCGAGTATTACGAGAACGAAGACTTCATCGAGAAGTGTGAACGAGCGATTAACTTTAGACCGAAGGCTCGTCAGCACGATTACAAGAATCGCATCGAGGAGTTGACGGCGGCTGTGAAGGCGTCGAAGGATTGCCTGCGACACGTGTTTCAGAATGGGACAAACTTCTCGAAGGAGTTGGATCGCTATGAGTCGAACGAGCGACAATCTTACGAGGCTTTATCCGCTCAAGTGGACGCTTTGAAGACGTGCGCATCGACGGCAGAGGCGGAAGCGAAAACGCTTCGAGCGCAGGTGAAGACGTTGAAGAGCGAGGCGAACGAAAAGGAAGCCGAGCTGATGAACGAGCGCGAGCGCGCCGAAGGGACGCTGATGGAAGAGATGAGCGCGGCTAAGGTGGCGTTGGCGTCGCTCGAGAAAGATTTGGAAAAGAAATCTAGGGAACTCGAGAATGCTGCGAGCAAGTACGCCAAGCTTGAGTCTTCGTACACCGAATCTTCGACTCGCGAAAGCGTCGCCAAGGAGGCGAATAGTAAACTCGAACGAGACGTCAAGCAGCTCAAGGCTGAAGCTGAGCAAGCCGAGCTCACCTTCGCGGCGGAGCGTCGCGCGCTTGAAGGACAACTTCGCAAGCAGACGAGTGAGCTCGAAGCTGAGCGAGCGCGGGCGACGGCAGCGCGCGCTCAACTCGAAGACAGCCTTCGCGAGGCAAACTCAGAGTGTGAGTCGTTGCGCGTGCAGGTAAATATGGCTGAAGAGGCGGCCGCACGCGAAGCCGAACAGTTTGGAAGCTCCGCCGAAGAGTTGCAATCGAAGTTGAACTCGGTTGAGGCGGAACTGAACGAGTTGCGAGCAAAGGCGTCGGCGGACGAAATCAGCGCTAAGGACACCATCACACAGTTGAGATCAGAAGCGAAGGAAACCAAAAAGGCTTTGACCAAGCAAGAAAATATGCTCGCGAAGAGAAACGCAAAGATTGAAAAACTTGAAAGTGATATCGCGGCTCTGAATGGTGAAAACTCGAGCACTAGCGCACAAGTTGAAGATTTGGAAGCCAAGCTCGCTGAAATGAAATCTTCGTACTCGGAGCTCAAGGCCGAGTTCGCGGCGACGAGCGCTGAACTCAAGGCACGCAACGAAGACCTTCTTTCGTTGAAGGATGAACACAAGTCTACGAGTGAAAGCCTAACTCAAATCAAGGCTTCGCTCGAGAGCGAAAAGGCTACCAAGGCTTCTGAGCTGAAGCGTGCGGAGAAGGATGTCAAGCGAGCCGAGTCTGATTTGGCGGATGCCAAGGCGCAGTCAAAGAGTCTCATCGAGCAACAAACTCTCATGATGGGCGAGTTGAAGCAAGTGCGCGAAGAACTGGCGAGTATGGAAGCTGATAGGCGTGATCAACTCGCGAACGGATCAGCGACTTTGCAAGAAGTGCAGAAGCAAGCGCGTCTTGATTTACAGCAGGCAGAAGATCGTCACCGAGAAGCCGTTGCGGAAGAACGACGTCGCGCAGAAGCCGCTACCATGGCTGCTCAAGAAAAAGCAGAAAAGAAGATTCAATCTACTCGTGAAAAGGCCGAAGAGCGCGTCAATACGGCGAATGAAAAGCTTGCCGCGGCGGAGGAGCGCGCGGCTGAGTTTGAGAAGAGTTTGAAGAAGGCGGAGAAGGAATTGGAAAAAACCACCGCTGCATCGTCTGCAGATGTGGCCGAACTCCAAAAGCAACTCGCCGACGCAAACGATTCTCTCGAAGCACTTCAAAAAGAACTCGACGATGAGATTCAAGGCGCGGCTGAGGAATTGGCTGCGGTTCAGAAGACGGCGGAGGACAAGGCTGCACGTCTCGCTGAGAAGCATAAGCGAGCGCAACTAGAACTTGAAGCTAAATTAGCGGAGCAAGTCTCAGGTGCACAGTCGACCGCAGAAGAGCGCATAAAAGAAATCACTGCCAACCTCGCGGCTGAACAAGATCGGCTGCAAAAGGCTGAAGCTAAGATCGAGAAGCTCTCTGCGGAGAAGGAAACGCAAGTCGAAAAGGCGAATGCAAAGTTGGCCAAGGAAACTGAAGCCGTCACCGAACTTCAAGCGCAACTCAAGAGCGTCACTAAAGAACAAAAATCCCTGACGAGCGAGAAGGATGCTTTGATGAGCGAGAAGGCTACTCTGACGAAGCAGCTCGCCGAGCTCGAAAAGGCGCAAAAGTCGCTCGCTGAGGAATCGGAAACCTCTGCCGCAAAGCACGAAAAGAAGATGAATAAACTCGAAACGCGTTTGAAGGCCATGGAAGCCGAGCGTGATGTGCTTGTTGGCGAGCGAGATGCGCTTGAAGTCAAGCTCAGCGAAATCGAGCAAGCCAAGGGAGACGTTGAAGCCCGCGTGCAAGACGCTTTGAAGGAGAAGGAATCTATCGCTCAGCAACTTGCCGACCTCGAGAAGGCGAAGCACGATATGGAGGCCGCGAACGAAGCTAGCATGGCTGATATTGTAGCGGCACAAGAGCGCTTGAAGGCGAGCGAGGAGGCTGTCATGGGCCACGAAGCTCGAATCGCTGGTGTTGTGGCGCAACTCGAGAGCGAGCAAAAGGAAGTTGAGCGCCTTCAGAAAGAGCTCAAGGATAACTCGACGGTTCACAAAACCACTATCGAATCGCTCATGGCCGCGCAAAAGGCGCTCGAACGCGAACGCACCGAACTCAAGTCTGAACTTAACGCACTCAAGGAGGCTGAATCTATGCGCAAGGACACGGAGGGCAACGAGCAGAATAAGGCTCTCGAAGCGCGATTGGTTGAGCAAACACGTGAAGTCGACGCTGCGAGACGTCTGGTGCAAGAATCCGAGCAATTGCAGCGACAGCTCGACGAACGGCAATCGCGTATAAACGAGCTTGAAGAGCAAGCCCTCGAAGCCGAATCAATGCGACGTGCGTTGCACAACCAGATTCAAGAGCTGCGTGGCAACGTGCGCGTGTTCTGCCGAGTGCGCCCGACGGAGAACGAAGCGGCAGTTAAGTGTGCCCCTGACGGGAGCTCATTGAATTTGAAACGCGTCGAGGGCAAAGAAGATGCCGCGTTCGAGTTTGATCGCGTGTTTGATCCGAGCGCCAAGCAAGAAGAAATTTTCGAGGAAGTTTCGCAACTGGTGCAGTCTGCGCTCGACGGTTACAAAGTATGCTTATTCTCCTACGGGCAAACCGGCTCGGGTAAGACGCATACCATGCTCGGTGACGGTAACGGTGACATGCGGGGTATAATCCCTCGCTCGGTCGCTAAAATTGTCGAGGCGTCGCAGAAGAATGCGCACAAGGGTTGGTCCTACACCATGCACGCTTCGTACGTCGAAATTTATAACGAACAAGTGCGCGATTTGCTCAAGCCAGGAAGTTCGCACAGCGACAAACACTCCATCGTTCACAAGAATGGCGTGACGGAGGTGAGCGGCGTCCAACGCGAAGTCATCGACTCTGTTGAGTCTGCGGCGGCTTTGGTTCGACGTGCTTCCGCAGCTCGCGTGGTCGAAGCGACGAACATGAACGCACAGTCTTCGCGTTCGCACACCATATTCATGTTGTACATCGTCGGCGAACACGCCTCAAGTGGAAGTGAACTCACGGGCTGCCTCAACTTGGTGGATTTGGCTGGCTCGGAACGCGTTGGTCGATCAGGTGCCGAGGGCGCGCGCTTGAAGGAGGCCTGCGCCATCAACAAGTCTCTTTCGTCGCTTGGTGATGTCTTTTCTGCGTTAGCCGCGAAACAAGCGCACGTGCCGTATCGCAACTCCAAGCTCACTTATCTGTTGCAGCCGTGTCTCGGCGGTGACGGTAAAACGCTGATGTTTGTTAACATCAATCCAGAAAACACGAGCACCGAAGAGACGATGTGCTCGTTGAAGTTTGCCTCGCAAGTGAACGCCGTTCAGCTCGGCGACGGCAAGGGCGCGCAGCGCCGTATCACGACCAAATTGAGTTCCAAGGTAGAAAAGAAGGGTGACAAGGAAAAGTCCAAGAGCGACAAGAGCGAACGCAAGTCGAAGGACAAAGCAACCAGCGTCATTGGCGAACGCAAGCGCAAGGCGACTTCCTCCACCGACGAGCCTCGAAAAAAGTAAATGTACAGCCTTTACAATCCTAAACGATAGCGCGCCGACGTCTACACGTGGCGCCTTTGAAATGAAATACAGCAAAAAAATATCCATTAAACACTCGTCACGGCTTCGTTCGCCGCTTCCACGCGCGATGTCATCGTTCCAAGCGCCGCAAACGCATCGATACCGTCGCGTTCGACGAATTCGGCGACTCGCGCCGCGAGCGTCGCGACGTCGCCGTCGGCGAACGCGCCCACCGCTCGCGCCAACGTCTCGGGCTCGAGCAACAACAAACTCGGTGTCTGCGTCGCCACGAACCCAACATCCACCGCCGCGAACAGAAACTTCATCCGCACCAACCGTCGGACGATTTCCTCCGTCGGGTACTCCAACAGCTCGGGCGCGCGATGCAACAACATCGGCGAGTCCACGAACGGCGCCACTCGATCCAGATTCAACACCGCCCGCTCCAACCGCTCTGGATTCCTATACGCGCTGTTTCGGGCGCTCTTCGTCATCACCGTCCGACACGCCTTCGACCCCCCCCACAGGTTCCAAAACCGAACCTTCAAATCCTCCTCGCGCGTCGACGTCCCCTTCATCGTCCCCGCCACCAGCCACTTCCCATCCATTCGTCCATCTCTCGCGCTCGCCGATCCCGCGTCTTTCCTCACCGTTCGCATCAGCGCGTCGCTCGCGCTCTCCACCGCCTTCGTCGCGCGCGCGCGCGCCGTCGCGCGCGTCGTCGTCGACGCCTCGAGCGCGAACGCCTCGCGCGGCGACCGCATGAGCTCGGTCACCGACACGTTCGCCGCCTCCGCGCGGTCGACCGCGCGCACGATGCGCGCGAACGCCTCGCGCGGCGAGCGCGCGAGTTCGGGCACGTCCGCGAGCGCGCGGTCGACGATCGCGGCGTCGCGCAGCGGCGACAGCAGGCGCCGCACGACGTGCTCGGCCGCCATGCCGGCGCGGCGATGTGCGGCGCGCGCGACGGCAGAACGACGCGCGCGAGCGCATGCGCGCGAGCGAGCGCGCACGACGCGCGAGGTCGCTGTACAGGCAGTTGTTCAGGGCGAGCGCGAGGCTGCCGACGGTGCGCGATCGCGCGAGAGACGCGGATAAAGCGACGCGCGACGGGACGTTGACGCACGGCGGCGAGGACGCGAGGACGCGAGGACGCGAGGACGCGACGACGCGGGACTGACGCGCGACGCGGACGCGCAGGACAATCGCACGGCGTACGTGCGCGCGAAAGCGCGAGCGGAGTACGAGAAGCACGCGAGCGCGGAGGGGGAGACGCTGGAGGAGGCGCTGCGGTTGGCGGCGGCGCAGGTGGACAACGTCGAGGCGTCGGCGGCGCATTTGACGAAGGTTTTCTCGGACGAGCGCGTGCACGCGCGGGTTTGAGACGAACGTGATGGCGACCGACGCGAGCGAGACGATGGTGGAGGACGCGGTGGGCGCAGAGGATGGGTTCGAGGAGTTACACGTGTTTGATTTCGATGGGACGCTCGTGGACACGCCGACGCCGAAGGAAGGGATGAGATCGTACGAGATCGCCACGGGTCGAGAGTGGCCGTTTCAGGGATGGTGGGGACGTGCGGAGTCGTTGGAACCGCCGTTGACGATGGCGTCGGGGCCGGCGTTGGATGAGTACAGGGAGAGCGCGGCGAACGCGATGGTGGCGCGCGTCATGATGACGGGTCGACGCGGCAAACTCAGGCAATCCGTGGAGGCGGTGATGCGGTCGTTCGACATCAACTGTCACGAACACATTTTTAACTGCACGGGACACGACACGTTGTCGTACAAGCAAAATGAACTGAGGCGGTTGGTGAAAAAGTACAAGCCGAAGCGAGTGCGAATTTGGGAAGACCGCATATCGCACGCGCGAGAGTTTCAAGACATGGACGTCGAGTTTCGCTCTACGCACGGCGTGGAGTCTTGGCGCGTGACGCTCGTCGAGCCGAGCAACGATTTCTAACTATTAGCTTGTCATCCTACACAGTCTGTATTCTAATTCACGATTCACTCGAGCAGTCGCAACATGGCTTCGTCCACCCAAGGTTCTCTGAACGCGTCGGATGCGCGCGACGCGTGTCTCAGTTCCACTTCGTCAGCCGAACCCTGCGTCACATCCTCGGCCTTGTACACCCCTTTAGCTTGGTTTAAGACGCAAGAGTTGATGAAGTCGATGGGACTTTCAGCGAAGCGCAAAAGAAAGTCACGACGCTCCAAATGACTGTCTATGAAATCGAACGCGCAACGAATGTGTTGCTCGCACGCGTCCACGTCCTTCGCCACTCGATAATCGTGCTCATACGGCGGCGCCAGACCCCAGGGCCCAGAGTCGGGCTCTTCGGCCTCGATATCGTAGCAATCAGGCTTTGACGGTGATATTCCGGAGGTTTTGATGTTGTACTTGATTTCCAGGGGCTCGAGCGCGGTGAGAAACTTTTCGCACGCGACGTCGCACACGCGCTGAAAGTTGACCGTTTCTGGAGACTTCGGCAGCGACACGCCCGCGTCCTCGAACACGATCCGCATGGGCTCATCCACTCGCACCTCGCTCACGTCGTCCTCGTTCACCAACTCATTCGCCGAAAAGTACGTCCACAACTCTGAAATCACCCTTCGCCTCGACGCGTACCGAGTCGCGATCAATTCCGCCAAATCCTTCCCCACCCTAAACCTCTCGCGCATCCCGTTCACTTCCAATCGAATCGTCGCCTCAACCGCGCCTCGTTTCGTGAACCCACGCATCTCGAACCCATCCACGCGTCCGCTCGCCCGTCCCGTCCCGAGCGCGTCCGAAGCCTCTCCCTCCCGCGTCCACGTCCTCGTCCTCGCCTCCTCCGCGTCTCCATCCACCTCGATCGTCATCCGTCGCACGTAACTCGTGAATCTCCCCTCCATCTCATCGTGCGTCCACGCGCCGTCGCTCGCCCCTCCTCGATCGACGTCTTCTCGTCGCTCGTCGACCCGTCGTCCCGCCACGCGCAGCGCGTACGTCCCGTCGCCCCCGTGCGCGTGAAACACGTACACTCGCACCGTCGCCGTCCGTCGTTCGCGCCCGCCCGGCCGTCGCGCCGCGTTCGCATCGCGCGCGCGTCCTCGCCATCGCGCGCACGCGACGTCGAGCTCGCGCTCGACGTCGCGAAGCGTTCGAAACGCGACGGATTCGTCGATGTCCGTCCTGACGCGCGCGTTCGCGCGTCGCGCGTCGTCGAGCGCGAGTTTCTTCTTCTTGCGCTGCCGCGCGACGCGCGCGGTGGCGTCCAGCGGCGGGCGCCCGCTCATGCGCGAAGGCGCGCGTCGCGTCGGCGCGTGACGCGCGCGACGTCGCGCGCGAATGCGCGAACGCGCGCGCGCCGACGACATTCATCGACGCGCGACGACGCGCGCGGGCGACGCGCGCGCGCGATGTTTCGCGCGTTCGAACGTGCGTCGGCGACCGCGGGCGCGACGCGCGCGACGCGGGCGCGACGCGCGAGACGCGGCGCGAGACGCGCGCGAAGGCGCGAGACGCGCGACGCGAGCGACGACTGACGACGACACGATTCGCAGCGCCGAACGCGCGCAGGATGTGGGAGGTGGTCGAGGACCGGTTGGCGCGCGAGCGCACGACGTGCTGCGCGTGGAATCGACGCGGGACGATGCTGGCGTGCGGGACGTCGAACGGGACGATCGTGATTTGGTGCTGGGACACGAGAGCGACGACGCGCGAGTTTCGACGCGACGAAGACGCCGGCGAGCGGGCGGCGGTGCTGAGCGTGCACTGGAGCCTGGACGGGAGGAAGATCGCGGCGGCGAAATCGGATGGGGTGGTGGAGGTGTGGGACGCGCTGGAGGAGGACGTGATCGCGGTGATGTCGAACGTGGGGCTGTGTTCGAGCGTGAGCTTCGCGGCGTCGAACGCGAGCGGAACGACGGTGATCGTGAGTCCGAGCGTGGGGCGGGCGCCGTACGTGCGCGGGACGAGCGCGCGAGGGCAGAAAGAGGCCGAACTGCCGTCGTCGCACGATGTGGCGGTGACGGGTTTGGCGGTGTCGAGTAAAAAGGGGAGGTACGTCTTCGTCGGCGACGCGCGGGGAACGGTGTCCGTCGTCGACGCGTCGGGGGAGCTGCGACTGGTGCAGTCGATTTCGATCCCAGACGCGACGTTGGTGAAGAGATTAGAACTGTGTAGAAATGGCAAACACTTGCTCGCGGTGACGAATGGGCGGAAAATATGTGGTTTCGACGTCGACGAAGCCGCGAGCGACGGCGAAGACGTGCTGACGAGGATGGTGGAGTACGAGAGCCCGTCCGCCAGCCGATTGCAGTGGAGCGCGGCGGCGTATCCATGGAACGGCGAGTACGTTTACGGTATGTGCAGTGGCGCCGCGCACGAAATGCACGTGTGGGATCGCGCGTCTGGAGAGTTGAAGTGCGTGCTCGAAGGTCCGGCCGAGGCGAAGGGCGTGGTTCAACTCGCGGCGCATCCGATTCGAGACGTCGGCATCGCGCTCGGAAGCAACGGCAATATTTACGTTTGGGCGCGCAAGCATAAAGAGGACTGGAGCGCGTTTGATCCGACATTCACGACTTTGGTCGATAACAAGGAGTACGTGGAGAAGGAAGACGAATTCGACGCCAAGCCGCCCGTCGAGAAGCAGCCACCGCGCGCGCTCGAGGCGCTCGATCCGGCGCGGCTGCCTGATTTGTTAAAGCCGACCGTGAATGATTACTACACGGACGACACGGACGATGATGTCTTGCACGCACTTCCGATTCGAATCAAACCCAACCCGGAAGTGGCGAAACTCATGGAGGAGCGCAAGGCGAAATGGGCCAAGAAGGCGGCGAGAAAGGAACGCGAGGAGCGCGAGAAGACAGAGGCGGCGAAAAAGGCGAAGGAAACTGGCGGAGAAAACTGAGTAGAATAGTCTAATATCACACTAAAATCGTCTAGGAAGAAACCAGCAAAATCACTTTGAGCGTTCCACCGCGCGTTTGGCGAGCTCTTTGAGCGCACGTCTGCAGTGCATCGCGTACTTGGACTCGGACGCGGGAAGACGGTCAATCGCAGCGATGGCCAAGTCGCAGTGCTCACGCGCGAGTTCTTGAGTTCGCGCGATGCCCTGGCTGCTCTTTACGAGCTCGTGCGCGCGCTGGACGTCGCCAGAGTGCTTGAACCTTCGCTCGACAAGGTCTGAGAGTTCAGGGAATTCCTGCACGGCGAAGAGCACCGGCGCCGTAGCGATGCCTTCTTTCAAGTCGCCAAGCGTCGGTTTTCCGAGAAGAGACTCAGATCCGATGAAGTCGAGAACATCGTCTTGGAACTGAAACGCCAATCCGAGGTTTTTCCCATAATCGTACGCCAGTTGCGCGCTTTCTTCCCCGTGCCCGCCGAGCAAGGCGATGGCTTTTGAACTATTAGCGATGAGACTCGCCGTCTTATAGTACGTCTTCTTCACGTAGTGATCCATGGACGACAAACTTTCCGGTTTTGCCGTCATTTGCATCACCTCTCCCGCGACGAGATGCTCGAGAACTCGAGACAAGAGCTCGATGACTTCTGTATTACGCAACGACGCCAGCGTCACCGACGCCCTCGCGAGTAAGAAATCGCCCGCCAAAATCGCCAGCTTGTTGCCCACCTCCAAATTCAACGCCCGCATTCCCCGACGCGTGGCGGCGTTATCGAGCACGTCATCGTGCAACAGACTCGCGACGTGGATCATCTCCGCAATTTCCGCCAGGCGTTGTTGTCGTCGCCGCACGTCCGCCGGCGCCTGGTGCGCGGGCGCGTGATCCGTTTCTCTCCACCCTCCCTGCGCCGCGCTCGTCATCACCCCGTTCGTCATCGCGCTCGCCATGAGCATCAAAACCGTCGGTCGCACGCGTTTCCCCTCCGCACCGAGCTTGAAAAAATACTCGCTCGCCGTCGACAACGCGGGTATATCGCTCGTCACCGCCCTTCGCATCCGTTCCCCGATCGCCCTCAGCTCATCGTCCACGATCTTGAACGGATTTATCGGCACCGCGTCATCGTACGCGAGCTCTTCCCTCGGCACCGCGTGCGCGCTCGCGAACCCGACGCTCGGTCTCGCTCGCGCGTCGCCCGCCGCCCTCGCGTTCGCCGCGCCCTCCCCTTCGCCTCGCGTTCGCGCGCGCCAATCGCCGCGCGTGCCGCTCGCGATCGCTCGGGTCCCTCGATCGAGTCCTCGCGCGCGTTCGGCGACGTCCAGAGCGCGCGCGCGCGCCCGCTCGGCGACGCGCGACGCGATTCGAGCGAACGAAGGCATGCCTCGTCGACGCGACGCTTATCCGGTCGCGCGGCGTCGCGCGCGCGCTTCGAGGCGACGGCGACGACGCGCGCGCGCGCGTCGCGCGTGTGCGCGTCCGTGCGGCGCGCGGGCGCGTCGCGGGCGAGTTGTGACGCCGATCGCGACGCCGATGGGACGATGAGGGGCTGACGCGAGGCGAACGCGCGCGCGAAGGCGCGAAGGCGACGAAGGCGAAGCGGCGGCGCGTCTATTCACGACGAACGAGCACGAAATCTAAAAACCTGCGCGGAACGTCGGCTTTGAACCTGTAGCCGCGACCGACGAGCACGCCCGGCGCGAGCGGGCGGATGTAATCGACCAAGGCGTCGAACGGGTAGAGCGCGAGGCGAGGCGCGGGCCAGGAGACGCCGCCGGCGCGGGACGCGAGAGGCCGCCGCGTCGCCGACACCGGGACGTCGCGGTAATCCAAAGATAAATCAGCGCGCTCGCCGGTGCCGGGAATCGTCACGGAGTCGTCGGTGAAGTCGTTGGAGGCGAAATACAGAGGAAGCAAGGCGTCGAGCGGGCCTTTTTTAATCGGCGCTCGACCGAGAAATCGTCGCGAAGCCGCGCTTCGCATCGGATCGTCGTCCTCGTCCACGTAAAACGCCTTGGCGAAGCGATTGAGGAACTTGGTCGGGAGTTTCGCGACGCGTCCTTCGAACACGCGCACGCCGTCACCGCGCGCATTCGCGTCGTCGTCGCCTAAAATCTCATTCGCCGCGTGAAAATCCTTCGTCGAGCCCGCGCTCGCGGCGCGCTCCGCGCGCGTCAACGCGTACCCCTCACCCGCGATCGTCCACGCGTTCTCGATCCCCGTCGACGACAGCGCGTCCATAAAAATCATCTTCTGCGCCGTCGTCATTCCCGCGAGCTCCTCGCGGACGTACGACGACGCGCGCGTCGCGCTCGCGCTCAGCGCCGCGACGTCGTAGCAATTCACCACCGCCGCTGACCAACCGCGCAGCAGCATCCCCTGTCGACGTAGACGCGCCGTTGCGACGAACGAACACGGCCACACCAACCTCCCCCTCGTGGCCGCGGAAATCACGCAGCGTCCGTCCCGAGCGGAGTCCGTGGAGCTTGACGACACCATCACTGCCCGCCGAGCACACGGAAGTCCCGTCCAGAGTAAACCCGACGGATTTCACCACGGCCGCGGCCGCCGC
>MDSX01019378.1_pt1 | contig 21351 bp, 24 predicted proteins | sample 811141 | NCBI WGS metagenome assembly MDSX01 (sample SAMN05326642, study PRJNA326480) | marine metagenome | isolation source: seawater | place: Atlantic Ocean: South East | collected 2010 | reverse complement strand
CTCCGCCCTGAGGAGCACCAGCCATCTGGAACTTGCAACTTCTCACGCATCGACAACGCCACCCTTCAGCTTGTTCTTTCCACCAATGCCATTGGCGGAGAAGAAACCGCTAAGGTCCGTGTCTACGCCACTAACTACAATGTCCTTCGCGTCATGAGTGGTATGGGAGGTCTCGCATATAGTAATTAAGTTAATTTTTGTTACCATTTATGGTCTCAAATTTTAGGTTTAATTTTTTAATTTATTACAAATCATATAATTTATAAAATTTTATGATTATTTTTACAAGAAAAAATTGAAATAAAATCAATACATAATAATTAATTATAAATGGATTTTTACGAACTATCATGCACAGACGCTATTACAAAAATTTCTCTATGTGATAAAGATTTTGTAGAAAGTTTTAAAGGAACTTGGTATTTATGGAAACATGGAGGATATATTAGGATATGGTATGAAGGTAGACATAGATATTTACACGATTTAATAATGAGAAGAATAGAAGATAAATCCGGTGATAAATATTCAGTAGATCATATTAACCAAGATAAATTAGATAATAGAAGAGAGAATTTGCGTTGGGCTACTCAATCACAACAAAATAGAAACAGGGGCAAGAAAAACAGAAGCAAAATAGCACGTCCATTACCAGATGGACTAACCCAGGATATGATGCCAAAATATGTTAATTACAATAAGGAATGTTATAATAAAGAAAAAAACTTATGGAGAGAGTTTTTTAGAATAGAAAAACACCCGAAATTAACTAAAAAATGTATTTCAAGTTCAAAGTCTTCAAAGCTAACTATATTAGAAAAATTAGATGATATTAAGGAAAAGTTGAATAACTTGAATATTAAATTATAAAATTACTTATAAAATTTTATAATTAAATATTAAATGCTTGGAATTACCATTATCCCAGAAAAATATAAACCTAAACCTAAAAAAAAATTAGTTACTTTTGGTAATTGTCATTTTAATGAAATTTTAAAAAATCTAACAAACTATCAATATGTAATAAATAATTGTATGTATTCTCATATTTCTATAAATGCCTATGTAGATAATTGCGCACATGGTTACTTGAGAGATAGAAGTTATTTTACGAATGAACATATTGAATTATTAAAAAAAGCAGATGTTCTTATTTATCAAAATATTGAAACTGATAGAGGTTTTTTGAATAATAAAGAAGTACTAAAACTTATTAAACCAAACTGTATTAAAATTAAAATACCGCATTACAGATCATCTGTTTATCATTATTCTTGGTATGAGGAACCTTATTTTGAAAAAATGAGAGAAGAAGTTAACAAAATAACATCAATAAAAGAGAAAATAGAGTATATTAAAAAATATATTGCTGATATAAATAATAAAAAATATGATGCTAAAAAATTAGATGAATTTATAGATAAACAATTGATGGATTTCAAAAAAATAGATAGTTATAGCGATATTAGTATGTATGATTATTTTGTTAACAATTATAAAAAGATACAACTTATTAATGGAAGAAGTTACCCAACTAGTTATTTTTTTTTTATATTATCAAAAAAAATATTAGAAAAATTAAATATTTATGAAAATCTCAGTTTTACAGAACTGATTAGAAGACGGACAGCACAAGGACGACATCCTATATATTTTTCTAAACATACAAATTTTCCCATTTTTAATTTTTGGTATAAATATAATAATTTTACTTTTGAAAAACAATTTTATTGGGAAGGTGAATATCCTATTAAAGATTATGAATTTTATTATTTACAAATTAAAGCAGGGAATGATTTCCAAAATAAAAGCTTTTGTAATATATGGATGATTAGAAGTAAATTTAATGCTTTAGAGAAAGTAAAAAAACTTAGAAATTTAATTAATAATACTTAGTTATATTATATGAATGATATTCTTATATTCGCACTTAATGGCGGTGGTTGGGCTTTAAAACCTATATTAGAAAAAATATCAGTTGACAAATTGGGGCATTATTATTTCTCATTTTTAAGATATTTTATAAGTGGTATTATAGCAATACCTTTCCTTATACATCATTACTATTTTAATGGATTTCCAAAAGTATATAAAAATGATGCCAAATTATTTTTTAAAGATGTTGTTATTTGGGGGACTATTGTAAGTGTTGTTGCAATTGCTGCTATTATGGCAAATTATTACTTATTGGAAAAATATGATTCTTCCTTTGTAACTCCAATTGCTGAATCTATTTTACTTATATTTAATGCTTTATTTTCTGTATGGATACTTGGTGAAAAATTCACAACGGATATGGGTATTGGTTTGGGATGTATTATTTTAGGAATTTTGTTTATTTACAGGGAAAAGTTGAAATTATTTTAAATACTTAAAAATTATATTTATAATTAATTTAAATAATTTTTCATATTTATAGTTATAGAATGCAAATTTTTGTGAAGACTTTGACAGGAAAAACAATTACACTTGACGTTGAACCAAGTGATACTATTGAAAACATCAAACATAAAATCCAGGAAAAGGAAGGAATTCCCCCAGATCAACAGCGTTTAATTTTCGCAGGAAAACAATTGGAGGATGGAAGAACTTTAACAGATTATAATATCCAGAAAGAGGCAACTCTTCATCTTGTTCTTCGTTTACGTGGAGGATCTATAATTTACTAACTATTATAATAATTGATTTATTTTAACAATTATTATATATGAAAGATTTCAAATATTGTATTTGGCTTTGTCCTGATGCAAATCATCATTGGAATTATTTTTCACACGGTTTTCCAGCTCATCTCAATTTAAAAACTAATTTAGACTATAGTACCGCGTTAAACTTATTTACTAAAATAAAAAAACAAGATATAGAAGTTGAGTTTAATAATTTACTGTGTGATGAAGATAAAAATTTACATTCTATGTTTTATACATTAAAATCTCCAAAAAATAAACCGGACTGGTGGCCAAAAAACGCACATATACCCTTTTTCTATAAATATAATCAAAAAATTTTACCAGGGGAAGTTCATTATTTGTATTCAAATTTAAAATACAAAAAAGGAATATTAAAAAATTTATTTCTTGTAAAATGTTCAGGTCATTTCACAAAATGGCAAATAATACTTAAAAAGTAAATTATAAATGACGCCCAATTGTATCACAGTTTGAACATTTTTTATCAGCACAAGCTTTACGACTGTTCCTACAACAACCATATCTTGTTCCCGAACATCCACCTATATTATTACTATCAATTTTAACTTTTTTTAATTTTAAATACACAAAAAAAGCTAAAAAACATCCTAATACAATAGCAGCAATAAAAACTTCTTTATTTTTCATTATAATATAATATAATATTTAAATTATTAGGTAAATAAACGATTCATATTTCTAACTTCAGGTTTATTGTCGTCTTTTGTATATAATTTAAGAATTAACTCATCATCTCTAACTCTTAATGTATAATTTTTTTGACTACTACTTCTTCCAACTCTTCCAAATGCTTGAATCATTTTTTCTTGCGTCATATTCAATAAATCTTTACTTAAATATCCATGGCAAAATTGGTAATTAGTACCATAAATATAATCGGTGGATGCTATAATTAAATATAACTTTTGTTTTCCTGCCAATTCTTTCATAATATCCATATATTCTTTATCTGGATGTGTTTTAAATACACCAATTCCCATCAATAATAAGATTTTCCACTCTTTATTTACATTTAAATACATAATTTTTTCTACAATACTATCTTCTATATCGCTTTTAAAAGATGTTGATGTATCTTTATCTTGTGACCATTCTCTAATATGTGCTTTACTATTAGGAATAAATTTTTGAGATAATTCAATACTATGGATTTTTGCCTTTAATTCTATAACCTTTCTATTATAAGCTTGTTGTGCTTTAAAATCACTTGAATCTTTCATTTTTGATTTATCCTTACATAAATCTTCCGACCCCATTTTATCTCTCCTTTGTTGTTCCTCTTTTTCTACTTTTTCTAAATCTAACATATAACGCTCATTCCTATCCATTATTTTCATTATTTTATCTAATTCACTTTCAGGGATTTTTGATGCTCGTAAATAAAATCGCCCCATTCTTTCAACATTTTCTGTTAAGAATATAGTTGGTCCATCTGTTAATGTATGGGCATCTGATGTTGTAATTTTAATAACTGAGTCATACATTTTTGATCTATTATCTTGGAATTTTTTATATATTGTAGCATAATTATCCTTTATTAATAGTAAAATTCTAAGATAATAAATTTTTAAATTTATAATTGTTATTTCTGACACATTCTCAAAATAATTGTTTATTTGATATTCATCGGCAATAAATTTATTTTTATTAATATAACAAATAAATTTTACCATATCTTCTACATCTATATGACGTAAAATTGTTTTATTTTTTTCAATATGTCTAGCACATTTTCTTAATTTTTTAAAATCTTCATAAATATAATGAGGCATTACAATATTACCATTAGCATCTAAGATTGGTATTGATTTTTTACATTCATAACTTATTATTTCTTCTACATTATGTGTATTAAATTTTCTTTGAAAACTTCTAGTCATAGGTAAAATTTCGTCCATATTTGGTAATGTAGCTGACGAAAGAACTACATTTGGAATATCATTTTGTTTCCAATTTCTTTGTAATATTTCATGAAATTCGTGTTCATTATAATCTAATGTAATAGTTGGTTCATCCCAATACCATACCATATCTTGGGGTTCATTAAAAGCTAACATATAATTCATAGCTGGTAAATATGATTGAATATCAGTAATAATTAATTCTACCTTTTCACCATTACTATTATCAACTCGGAAAATCGCACCTGTTTTTCTATTTTTTACATAATCCTTCGCAGCAAAATAATGCAGTCTAATATCTCCCGCATCTTTACACCCAAACGCTACTGCTATTTTAATTTCCATTGATATACAAGCTTTTGCTAATTGTAGACCAATATGCTTAGCAGCACAAGTAAATATTATTTTTTTACCCTTTGCAAGTCCAACCGGTGACATTGTTTTTCCAGTACCTGTCGGTGCTTGATATAATATTAGCTTTGCACCTTCTCTTTTTATTGATTCAAATAATTGTGCTTGATGATCATATAATTTCATATCTGTATATTTAAATACTTCAGTATTTTTTTCTATATATTCATAAGCATTTTTTATAAGTCCGGTCTTTGAGATTTTATTTTTATATGTTTCAATTATCCAATGTACAAATTGTAAAACATAATGATTTATATAAGTTACATTATTATTAATTAACTGTGTAAGAGTATAATATCTCTTTGGACATAATTTTTTTTTAAAGAACATTTTAGCATTTGTTAGTAAAATAAATTCATATATATTTTCCTTTATCTCTTCTATTTTTTTTGAACTATTTTTAATTCTAATCAAATCTTGTTTTTTCAACTTTTTACTGTTTTTATTACTTTTTTTAATTTTAAAAGATAAACTATATTTTTTTATAATTTTATTAATAATTTTTTCAAAGTTATTTTCGTATATATAATAATGAAATTCCTCTTCTTCTGTTCCTATTTTCATCCAAGCTAACAAACTATTTGCCTCATTACTTGTATATGTTGTATCACCATATCCATTATAAATTAATGATAAAATTTTCTTTTCATTTATATTTACAGGGACTTCAAGAAAGTTCCATTCACTTCTGGTTAGTTTTTGTTGAGTTAAATCCATATTTATAATAATATATTTATCTATATTTTAATATGTTTCAATTTTGATATTAAATTTCAAATTGAAACAATATTAATAAATATAAATATAGATATATATATAATGATTTACATATTTTCTATTGAAGGAAATATAGGTTCAGGAAAATCCACTCTTGTTAAAATGTTAAAAAATAAATTAAAAATTATTAAAAATACAAGTGTAATATATTTACCTGAACCAGTAGAAGTATGGGAAAGTATAAAAGATCAAGATGGTAAAAATGCTATTGAAAAATATTATGAAAATCCTGAGAAATATGCTTTCTCCTTTCAAATGATGGCTTATATTTCTAGGATACATCAATTAAAAGAAACTATGAAAAATAATAATAATGTTATTATTATTTGTGAAAGATCGGTTTTTACAGATAAAGAAATTTTCGCAAAAATGTTACACGATGATAAAAAAATAGGTGATATAGAGTATAATATTTATTGTAAATGGTTTTATGAATTTGTAAAAGATATACCTGTCGGGGGGTTAATTTATGTTCAAACAAACCCTGAAATTTGCGAAAAACGAGTTATAAAAAGAAATAGAAAAGGTGAAGTAATACCTCTATCATATTTACAAAATTGTCATAAATATCATGAAAATTGGTTGGGTAAAGAAAATTTACCGGTTTTAACACTTGACGGTAATAATGATTTTATTGATGCTTTACCTCCAAAATGGTTAAAAACTATTGAAATATTTATTGACAGTTTATCTCCAAGAATTATAAATGTACCTGATGATGATTTAAAAAATCTAATTGAATCTGTTTATTATTAATCTAAATCTCCTATTAAATATGTTGTAAATATAGATTTACCTTTAAATTTCAAATGGTCTAATTCGTTTCTTGTTGTTGGAAAATCATCTTTTCCATAAATATCTTGCAATAACAACCATTCAAATAATCCACCTGGATAAATATAAACATTTACAAATCCCAATCCTATTAATTGATCATATTTTTTCATTAAATTTGGAGCATTCGCATTTTTATCATAAACAATTATATTTACATTTATTTTTTTATTCAAATATTCATTTATTAATTTTTCTTCTTTTTCTACTTGTACAGTTTTAGTTATTAAACAACTTTGTTCTTTAGAATCTAACGTGTTTATGAGTAAATAATTTTGATTTTGTTTTATAGCGTATTGAACATCTTCAAAATTTACTTTTCTAATTGATGGTGATTGTCCCATAAGTAACTAATATATATAATAACATTTTAATGTTTAAATAACTAAATTCATTTTTATTAAGTTATTTAAATTAATTAACACTAGCTGTTCTTAAAAATAACCAGTATGGAAAGTTTTCATTCATAAATGCTTGTTTAGATATATATTTCTTTGTCCCTGTCTTTAAGAAATAACCTTTTGAATTTGCTGTAGAAGGAGATGTTGTAGTTTGAATAATATTATCAAATGGAGACCTATCTAAAAACGATAACATATCGCCACCACCTTGTCCTCCATTGACAGCAGAATCATTAGGATCATAACAAAAATCTCTCCCTGCTCCCCATTTGTTTGGATATATCTCTCCTGAATCTACTACGCCTGGTAAACTTCTTGGATTTTGAGAACATTTTAATCCTGGACCACAATCACTATCTCTATCACAATCTCCCTGTCCTTTTTTCACTTTTAACCACCATGGATTTGACCATCCAAACCACGATGAATTAACAGGTGGACTTCCCGAAGAAACACTTGGGACAGCTAATAATTTTGTTTTAAATACATCCCAATTATTATTCCAATAATTTCTACCTTCTCGTATAAAATTCCAAAATGGAAAATATTTTCCATCATATTTTTCCTTTGTTATTTCATAATTACCAACCCAAACATAGTCATTTTTCCAGGAACCTCTAGCCCCAACAGTTAATAAACTTTGAAATGATGCGGGGGCATTATTAAATGATAAATTCAAATTTGTTGGATTCTCTGTAACTCCAGGTATAGTAGACATTATTATATTAAAATCTCTCCAACAAGGTTTATCCCAAGGTATATCAGGCATTGTTCCTTTACACATCATCGATGTTTCAATTGTTTTATCAAAATTTGTTTTAGGATTTAATAATCCTGATTGCATTTGTCTTTTTATTTCATAAAGTTTTGATTTATATGTATTTACACTCCAGTCTCCTTGTTGTCCTTTTTTCCAAGTATCATTAACATATCCGTCGGGCCAAGATTGTGTATTTTTTGGATTTAATTTACCAGAAGATGAACAACCTATTCCATCGTAAATTTGTTGAGCACAAGAAGACGGTCTTGGTTTAAATCTATTTTCACAAGGATTAACTTCTTTATTAAAGCATTGTTTATATCTATGTGCTGTTTTTGTATAATCTGTTCCGCTAACGGCTTTATCGTATATAGCACTTTTCATATTGTCTTGAACCTGTGAATATCCTACGCTATTCCAATTAGAATAATCTGTAGCATCAGCCACGCGAGTTTTTAAATCTCCTGAACAACCTGCTTTTTTCCATAAACTTTGTAAACATTCATCTGTATGAGGACCTGAAAGCATTGTTGGACCAACACAAGGAAACAGTTGTTTAAATCTAGAACAATCAGCTGGACTAATTAAATTATCTTTAAAATCTATTTGTTTTGTTCCTCCACCACAAGAACAACAAGCTTTATTACCAGTTAAATTTTGATATGTATATCCATTCCCCCATGACCTACAATTACTACCTTGACCATATCTTTCACAATCATAATATGTACCATCTCTATCGTGCCATTTACGACTTGCTCCAAACTGACTAGGTAATTTTGTTTTTAAGTCTTTACATACACCATATTCTCCTACTAATTGTGATTTCCAATCACATTTATCTTCTGGATATTTCGCAACCCAACCTCCTTCTGGTCCTGGTTTTTTAGGAACGCCTGCTCCTTTTAAAGGACACCAAGCACATATTGATCTATCCCCTGCTGTATCTCCACAATCTGTCATTTTTTTACAAATTTCCTGTTCTTTTTTCTTTTGACAATAATAACTTGTTTTAGGTCCTGGGGGTATCCAATTTTTTTTTGAACATACATCGGTTGCTGGTCCAGAAGCATCTCCATAAATAATTTTATCTGTATCCCAACAATATCCACATTCATTTGCTTCTATTTCACCACAATCTCCAGTGGTATTTATTAAATTACATTTTTCTATTTTTTTAGATAATTCTGTTCTATCCATCGAGGCTGTCGGAGAGATTTCATCTAATTTTGTTTTATCTTTGTTTAACTTTAAAAATTTTGATTCTTTATCTACACCATTAATTACTTGAGGAAACAAGCGAGAATCCCAATATTTATCTGTATCCTTTAAATATTTTCGTTGCTCATCTTTACGACCTTCAAAATCAAATCCTTCTACTTTGCTTATATTTATAGATATCATAACCACTATTATTACAATCAATAATCCTAAATAGAATAGTTTCATATATATATTTTATATATATATTAAATTATTTTTTCCACCCTTTGACATTCCATCTTATAGATTGAGCTCTTAATGAATGTCCAGAACCTTGTGTTTTTACAAAACATTTTAATAATGCTACTGTTTTCTGTTCGTCTCCTGTTAATTTCCAAGTTTGTGATTTATGACTTAATCCTCCCTGGACGGTTTTAGTTCTATATCCGTTAAAAACCCTCCTATAACGGTTATAATTGTAGCACCTTCCCCACCAATAACAACGACGATATGGATAATTTCTCCAGGCATATGTAGGATATTGTACTTGTCTAGAGGTTCGTGGAGCCTTAAACTTTTTAGAAAATACTAATTTACCAGTTTTATCATATCCTTCCACATATACTCCATAGGTATCATTTCCCCATCCCTGATCACGCATATCTACATGTAAATAAACTTCTTCTGGTACCATACCTTGACCACCAACATATTCTGACCTTATTAACTTATAATATGGACTAGTAGGTGTTTGTATAACACCCGAATAAGAACCTCCTGATATCGGTAAAGTTATATGTGGTTTCCATAGTTTATTTAACCAAGTTTCACCCCCTTGTGATTGTGATCCCCACTTATTTTGACTAAAACCATAACTATTCCAACATTTATTTTTCATTCCAGAATTAGATGTAGCTAATGGAACTTGGGCATATTTACATCCTAAAGTTCCTTGACAAGCATCTTGACATTGTTTAGCTGTAAACGCTGGACCAATATATCTTAATGGGCTTACAAAAAATCCTTCTTTTTGAGATTGTCTCCACCAACCTAATATACCTATTGTTGATGTTAAAACTATTATTTTTAATAAAGTTTCTTCAATATCTTTTGAATTTGTGTAAAAATACATAATTACCCCTGCTATAATAAAATTCAAAAACCAGAATACTGTTGTTCCTAATGCGTAAAACAATCCTATGGTAGATACAGTTGCTAATATTTTTTTTCCTGTTTTTTGATTATCTGATATTATAAATACTAAACCTGATATTATAGATACTACCACTAACGTTAATATAAATTTTAACATACTTATATTAACTTGTTATTTTTTTATGATTTATATTTCTAAAGAAATTATGCCTTTTCTGTAAAATTTGGATTCATACAAGGATTCATATTACATACTCTTTTATTATATAATACTGGACAAGGAGACCCACCAAATTTAGCTGGATAAGTTACCTTTCTTCTTCTTATCTGATCGCCACCGCCACAAGGTTTACTACACTGCTCCCAAGCACCCCAATCTCCTACCATACAATCACGGGGACGAGGAAACTTAAATAAAAGTTCTTGTATTTTATCTTTACAAGTTAATTTACATGTTGATTTATTATTTGAACAACTTGTTTTAAGATTTAATCTTGCCTTATTGATAATTGTTTTAAGTTTAGGATTTTTAGTAGGAGGAACTCCATCCCATCCAAACATTTGTTTTTGTTCATCTATTGTGGTTCCTTCTCTTTTTGTAATGTTACTATTATTTAAATTGGTTTGTTGAGTCCATAAAACATAACAATCCGCACCTAACATTTTAATTACAGTACCTTCATATTTATTAATATCTATAGTTCTCGTTACAGTATCCCCTGGTTTAATAGGGGGAGGAGGAGGTGGTGGAGTTCCAAGACAATGCATTGATGTTTCATATCTTGTATTATAATCATCCGCTCCTACAGTGAGGTCATTTACTCTTTTCATAGTTGATTTATATTCTCCTAAGGTTGTTTCAGTAGAAAAAGGATATGTAAATCCAAAAATACTCCATGAATTTTGTGCCTTAGAATATTTTGAAACTTGAGATACTTGTTTTTTAGCATCAGCCCACATACCACTTGTATTGTTTGCTTTTAATAGCTTAAATCCTGTTCCACTTCCGTTACATCCGGCTTCTATAAATTCTTTTTTTAAGCATTCTGGGTGAGGAATTCCCTGACTAGCATATTTCGGGTCGCATGGGTCAATATTATCACTGTTACCAAAACATAATTTACTATTTTCTAGAGCAGTGTAATAATTTGGACTTCTTGTATCTATATTTGTTTGTAACATCTTAGACCCAGCTTCTTTATATGGCATTTTCAATGTCTTACCTAAATCCGCATAACTTTTACCATAAGGAGTTGAATCTGTACATTGTGAATTTTTCCAAAGTTTTTTTACACAATCTCCTGAATGAGGACCAGATAAATAATAAGGAGTAATACAAGGATGGTCTTTTAAAAATTTACCACATTTATCACCTGGAAGCAATCCATAACCTTCCGCATTACAAGTATCATCACTATATTTTGGAAAATATTTATCTCCTATCTTTTTCATTACCATAGCTTTACCTGTTGTAGGACAATATCCGCAAAGTTTAGCAGCTTCTCCATATAAATCTCCACAACTCTGAACATTTGAACATATTTCTTTTTCTCTTAATTCTTGACATTTATCGGCATCGGTTGACCAAAATTTTTTAGGACATACATCGGCAGTTGGTCCATCATTTGTACCAAATCTAAATTCTTTATCCATAGCACAATAACCGCAACCATTTTTACCTGTTAATTGTTCGCATTTTGTTAATGCTCTGCAATTTACTATTTTTTTATCAATATCTCTTTGTTCTAATCCATTTTTTGGAACATATTTTTGTAAATTTTTATTTTCATCTAATTTAACCCAATCATTTATACCTGGTTTGGTTGTTATTAACCCTGAACCTATTCCTTGAGATCGTACATTCCAATATTTATCTTGACCCTTCATAAATAGTCTTTCTCCGTCCACTAAAGCTTTATCTAATTCTGATTCAAAGTTCTCCCTATTTTTATTTACATAATATATTTGAATTAATAATATACCTATTAAAATTAATCCTAAAATTAATAATTTCATATATAATCTGCATATAAAATTATATTTACTTAAAATCAACTATTATTTCTACTTGTTCTTTTTTAATACTTTTAGAAGCTGATATAGATAATTCTTCTCGTTTTTTTCTAGTTTTAATTGTTTTTTTATCTTTTCTATTTTTTGCTGTACTATTACGACTATTCATATCATTATTTATTTTTGTTAAATTTTTTTCAATACATTCTAGTATCTTATTTTCTAATGCCCATCTAAAAAAATTTAATTGTCCAATTGTAGTTTGAATATATGTATCCTGTTTATAAGGTATTGTAATTCTATCCCATCTACAAAATGGATCGAATCTTTTTTTTGAGTAAGCCTTTAGTTTTAATTTATAATCAATATAAACCTTAAATCTTTTCTCATCTCCATTTTTCATTTTTAAAGGATAAACTGTATAATGTTTTTTGGAATAATTTGTTGCAAACCAATCAATTAATCTTAAAGATATTATTGATTCTCCATTAATTATAGGTAATATTCTTTCCATATTTCCATCTTTATTATAAAATTCCAACAATTTTGTTAATAATAAACTATTTTGAGTTATTAATGACGTCATATATAATTATTTATTGCCTTCCAATCTTTAAATACTTATTGAACCTTTTTTTTATAATTACTATCTTGGGGGCGTAAAAAATTATCTTGATTACTTAAATCTTCTAAATAGTCATTTTTTTTCATAAAAGGATTACATAACCCTTGTATAGCTAAATCTCTACTCGCCATTCTCTTATCACATAATTCCTTTTTTGTATATGTTTTTTCGTGTGTTTTAACTAGTTCTTCCTCTATTGGTGGTTTGTCGCGCATATCTATTATTTTTTCATTCTTATTTCTTGGTGTTTTCTTATATTCACTTTCTACAGAAGGATACCATTTTTGTAATTTATATTTAGAAAATGTAACTTTTTTCATTTAATTAATAATACTTTATTTTTTTTTAATAAAGACGCAATACTATAATAATATAAATGACTGATATTTGTGCTATTTGTCACGAAGATTTATCTAATAATTTATATTGTTTACCCGAATGTAATCATAGTTATCACATTAATTGTATTATGCATTGGTTTAGAACGAACCATAACACTTGTCCTCTTTGTCAAAATCAAGGTATTAATTATACACAAGCTTATAATGAATCATTGAATACATCAAATTATTCAGAAAGAATATTATGGAAGGAATATTATAAAAATGCTTGTAGATATGCCAGAAAAAAAGATGCGGATAAAGAAATTGTAAAAAGAATAAAGGCTATCAAAAAATCAGAGATAGCTGATAAAAATGCTAGAAAAAAATTTCGCGAATGGAAACAAAACCAACCTACTACAGGATTAACCAATGGAGAGATTATTAAAGAACATATGAAGTTCCGAAATAAAAAATGGAAACGGTTTGGCGTTCTGCGAAAAAGAAAAATAGCAACTGGATATCTTTATTTTCATAAATTTATGAAAAGTAAACTAATTATAGCTGAAAAGGTTCAAATTCCATAATTAATATATTTTATATTATAAATGAAGATTGATTATTTCTTCGTGGAGAGAAGATATAACGAAAACTTTGAAGAAATTACAATACAAGGATTTTCACATGCTGTTAAAATGGATTTTACTAGTATAATTACAAGAATGAATAGATTATCGGAATTACTCGAAGATAATAATGAAGGTCATATAGTAGTTCAGAGTGGTAATTGGTTTTATAAGATAGAAACAACATTTTATGCTAATAATTATTTTCTAGATAGAAAAAAAATTAATTTTGATTATACACGATATAATTTATCACCTCAATTATATATTACATTTATAGGTAGTGTTGTTACAATTTTATAAAATTGATATAATACTAGTATATTATTATTAGTATTATTAATGGTTGGAAACCATCATACTAACACACCGCCTTGTATAGCAGTGATTCAAAAATGGAATTCAAGTTATCATGGCATTGACATTTCTGAAGGACCATATGTTAATTATATGGAAACAAAATATTTATTATCGTGGGATACGCATTATTATGACTCTGACACTGATACAGATGATGAAGGTAATAGATATACAGTAGAAGAAAAAATAGATGATGCTTTAGCATTTGCCGATCCTGATACTATTATACAAGGTGATAGAAATGCTTGGAGAAGACATATTGTTTGTATTATTAGAAAACAATATATCTATAGAGAAAGGACATTTTGCGTAAGAAGTTATGGTATTGAAAAATTTCAAAGAAAATGGAGAGATTATTATAATAAAAAACTTGCTTTTGCGAAAAATATTAAAAATTTACGATATAGACAATTATATGGTAAATATCCTAAAAACAAACTAAATTTATAATGACGAAGTAGTAGTATTACATGTTTCCTCACTTATTTTTCCTTCCACACACTCCTTTTTAAGCATACTAGAATATGCTCTTCTTTTAGTTACTCTTCTAGACCAACTTGTATTTCCTATACCACCAACTAATCCAAGCATAACTGAACCAGAACCTTCAGGTTTTTGGTCTGTTGTACCCATTGCTGTTCTTGTATTAGATACTCTTTTTGGAACATATCCACTCATTATATATATATTATTTATTATATTTATTAAAATGTTTTAATAATTCTCATTTGTTTTGAAAATTTAAATTTTTCATCATCTGTTGTTCTTCTTTTTAAATTACACTTTAAACAGCATATAACCACATTATCTTTATTATGTCCTTGTGAATTATCTAATCTATCTAATGTCCACTGTTTTTCTTCTCTCACATTTTCATATGTCAACAAACATTTTTGTTTACAATAATAACATTTTAACTTAGATATAACTAGCTTTTCTAAACATTGTTCATATGTTATTAAATTTTTATCTAATTTTTTCTTTTTTACATCCTGATTTTTATAACCATTAATTTTTCTCTCCACTTCTTTTTTTATAAAGTCAGATCCATTAAATTTTTCTTCCAAATATAATTTATTTAAATATTCTACTTGAGATAATTTGTTAAAGACTTTTTTATCTACATTTTCTGTAATTTTTCTCTTACCTTTTTCTCCTTTGATTTTATCAATATTTCTTTTTCCATTTATTATAATCTTTTTCATTATAAAATATACTTAAAAAAAATAGTATAGACTTTACTTTAAATATATATATATATATGAGTGAAACTTGCCAAGAATTACAAAATATAAAATATCAAACAATGCTTTTAAATCATAATTCAAAGGCATATGAAAGCAAACCGAATGTGGATAATATTGAATTTTTTTTAGCAAGTGAAAAAGAAGCAAGTAAAAAAAAACCATGGAGTAAATTAAGTAAAGCTTCAAAATTAAAAAAAATAAATGAATATGCAATCGCATATTGTAATGATAAAAAATTACAAGATGTTCAATATAAAGAACTAAAAAAATATTTAGAACAATGTTTAAATAGAAAAAAAATACAGAGACAAAAAGATGTTGTATATGATATTGAAACAAATAAAATTAAATCTATACCAGGATTACACTTTAATAAAAATACTAATAAATTTACATTAAAAATAAAGGATAAAAAAACCAATACTTTAAAAAGTTTACCACCTAAAAAAAATAAAACTCAAAACAAAAACGGCAAGAGACGCAAAAGGAAAAAAAACAAAATTGATACTAATATAAAAGAATAATAACATATATATTAATTGAATGGCTACTTATTGGAATGATTTGTTGGTACTAAAAGATATCAGCAAGGAAATTGAAGAATCCGCTACAACACAAGAATATTTTAACGATAATGATATTGATGACTTTAAAGAAAGCATCTTATATTTTATTGAAGATTGGATTAATGCGCATATAAAATTATATAAAGAATATGATTTTGAACAAATAATGTATGAATCTTTATATGGTGTTATAATTGAAAATTATGGATTTATGGTAGATAGTTTACAATTTGATTTGGAATCTAATATATTTGATGCTATGGAAATATACTTTTATAAAAATCATAATTTTAGATCATATGCCGGAACAACCATAGTGATTCAACCTGATAAAAAAAGAATTAAAGGATTGCTTAAAAAATATGAAAATGTAGAACAACCAGAACAATTAACAGAAGAGTGGTATAAATTTAGACGCGAAGGATTATCCGCAAGTGATATTTGGAAAGCTATTGACAGTCAGTCTATGAAAAATAGTTTAATTTATAGTAAGTGTAAACCAATTAATATATCTAAAAAAAGAAATAGTGTTAATATTGAATCTGCTTTTCATAATGGCCATAAATATGAACCGTTATCTATTATGCATTATGAATTTGATCATAATACAACTGTTGGTGAATTTGGTTGTAAAGCACATACAGAATATCCTTTTCTAAGAGCTTCTCCTGATGGAATCAATGTAGATGAAAACAATAGTTTATATGGAAGACTTGTAGAAGTCAAAAATCCTGTATCACGTAAATTATCTGGAACACCTAAAAAAGATTATTGGGTACAAATGCAACTTCAAATGGAAGTTTGGGATTTAGATGAGTGTGATTTCTTGGAAACTGTATTTAAAGCATATGAAAATGAAGAAGAATTCAATAATGACGGGGAATCATATACTAGAACATCAAAGGGACTTCGTAAAGGAGTTATGATACACTTTTATCATAATGAAAAACCTCATTATGAATACACTCCTGTAGATATATCCAAAGAAGATTTTGATATATGGTATGATAAGATTATGGAAAAAAATAAACATATGACTTGGGTAAAAAATGGTTATTGGTATCTTGAAGATTATTCGTGTGTATTAGTCCCTAGAAATAAAAAATGGTTTAATGCCGTTTATCCTGATTTCAAAGAATTATGGAATACCATTTTAAAAGAACGCGTATCTGGGTATGAACACAGAAAACCAAAAAGGAAAAATACAAAAAAATCAAAAAAAATGACACCAAATACATTAAACAAACTGAAAACTGACACTAAAACACTATTTTTAGACACAAATATGAGTCCAAAAATAGATGAACAACAAAATATTATTATAAAAGTTAGAACTGAATCATTTGATAAAAATTAATTTAAATTTGAACAGAAGAAACCTACACGCCTACAATCAAATCCCGGCTGACAAACTTTTTCTTTTTTAATATTTTTCTCACCATATAAATTTCCACAAATTGTTGGTGGAAACGCAGTACCATTACAAGGAGTTTCCCAATATTTTTTATTATTTGTTGCTTGATTATAATCCCCCGCAAATTCAACAGGATCTAATAAATATTGTTGATTATTTCCATTATCACTTAATCCCTTTGTATGTTTTACAGGATAACTACCGTCTAATAATAATCTACTAGGAATATTATCAGGCATTAATTCAAAATTTTCCTTATGGCCTGATAATACTAACCCTATTGCTAAAATAGCAGCTAAAAATAATAAACTATTAAGAAATTTACTCATCTATGAAATATTAAAATATTATTATTTTAAAAACTAATTATAATATTTTTAAACAACTATTTAAAATATTATAAATATTATATTATACATATGAATCACGAAGATTCCGTAATCAAACGAAATGGCAAAAAAGAAACTATCTCTTTTGATAAGATATTAAACAGAATTAAAAAATTAGGAATTGAGGGTGATGATGAGTTAAATGTTAATTATACCGATCTCTCTATGAAAATTATTGATAGATTATATGATGGAATTTCTACAACACTTATTGATGAATTAACTGCCCAACAATGTGCTTCATTAGCAACTACACATCCAGATTATGGTGTTCTTGCTAGTAGAATTATGATTTCAAATCATCATAAAAATACTACTGGTGATTTTCATAAAATTTGCAAACAATTATATGAATTCAAAGATATTCATGGGGAAAATCATCCTATTATAGCAAAACAACATATGGATATTATTGATAAATATTCGCAAGAATTTGAGAATATGATAGATTATAAAAGAGATTATTTAATTGATTATTTTGGATTTAAAACTTTAGAAAGAGCCTATCTATTAAAAATTAATTCTGTAATTGTTGAAAGACCACAACATATGTGGTTACGCGTAGCTATCGCAATTCATAAAGAAAATATTGAAAAGGTAAAAGAAACGTATGATTTTATGAGTCAAAAATTTTTTACCCACGCTACACCAACTCTCTTTAATGCCGGAACACCTCGTCCGCAGCTTAGTTCGTGTTATTTGATCGCAATGGAAAAAGATAGTATTCAAGGAATTTATAATACATTAACAGATTGTGCTAAAATTAGTAAATGGGCAGGGGGAATCGGATTACATGTTCATAATATTAGAGCTTCAGGTAGTCATATCAGAGGTACAAATGGCACTAGTAATGGATTAGTTCCTATGTTGAGGGTATTTAATAATACAGCAAGATATGTAGATCAGGGTGGTGGAAAACGCTCTGGATCATTCGCTGTTTATTTAGAACCCTGGCATGGAGATATTGAAGCTTTTCTTGAAATGAAAAAAAATCACGGTGACGAAGAAATGAGAGCAAGAGATTTATTTTATGCTCTCTGGGTTCCAGATTTATTTATGGAAAGAATCGGACAAAATGGTGATTGGACTTTAATGTGTCCTGACAAATGCCCTGGACTAAGTGATGTTTATGGTGAAGAATTTAAAGCATTATATGAAAAATATGAAGTTGAAGGAAAAGGAAATAAAACTATGAAAGCAAGAGATTTATGGTTTAAAATTCTTGATAGTCAAATTGAAACTGGAACACCCTATATGCTTTACAAAGATGCTTGTAACAAAAAATCCAATCAAAAAAATCTCGGCACTATTAAAAGCAGTAATCTTTGTACGGAAATTATTGAATATAGTGATGAAAATGAAACTGCTGTATGTAATTTAGCTTCAATAGCATTAAGTAAATTTGTAAAAGAAACTACTAATCCATTTACTGAAAAAATTACTATTTATACAAAAAATGATTGTAAATGGTGTGATCTTATGAAAGCATTATTAAACCGAAAAGGTATTGTTTTTGATCAAGTTATTATCTCTCCTGACTTATTTGATAATTTTAAACAGAACCACGGGGTAGATACACTTCCTCAAATGTATCATGGAGATAAATTAATTGGTGGATATAATGCTACATTAAATATGCTTAGAAATACATTTGATTATGAATTATTACATAAAGTTACAAAAGTTGTTACAAGAAATCTTAATAATGTAATTGATATTAACTTTTATCCTACAGATAAAACAAGAAACAGTAATATGAGACACAGACCTGTTGGTATTGGAGTTCAGGGTCTTGCTGATGCTTTAGCTATGATGGATACACCATTCCACTCAGATGAAGCAAAAGTTGTAAATAAAAATATTTTTGAAACTATGTACCACGGCGCTTTAGAATCAAGCTGGGAATCTGCTTGTAAAGATGGACCATATGAAACATTTCAGGGATCTCCTACCAGTAAAGGTATTTTACAATTTGATATGTGGAATGTTACTCCATCCAATAGATATGATTGGGATAAATTAAAAATAGATATCAAAAAAGATGGTATTAGAAATTCTTTATTGCTCGCACCTATGCCAACAGCAAGCACTTCTCAAATTTTAGGAAATAACGAATGTTTTGAACCATTTACTAGTAATATTTATGTAAGAAGAACATTGGCTGGAGAATTCGTATGTATTAATAAATTTTTACTAAAAGAATTAATAGAATTGGGATTGTGGACCGATGAGATTAAAAATAGTATTATTAGACAAAATGGTTCAGTTCAAGGAGTAAATGGTATTCCAAAGGCTATTCAAGAAAAATATAAAATTGTCTGGGAAATTCCTATGAAACATATTTTAGAGATGGCAGCCGATAGAGGTGCGTTTATTTGTCAAAGTCAAAGCACTAATCTTTGGATGAAAGAACCAACCTATAATAAACTTACTGCTATGCATTTTTTCGCATGGAAAAAAGGACTTAAAACTGGTATTTATTACCTCAGAACAAAGGCAAAAGCCGCACCTCAACAATTCACAATTGAACCTGATAAAAATAATAGTGTTGAAGAAGAGGAAGAATGTTTAATGTGTGGTTCATAAATATATTGCTCATTGTAACTAATAATATTTAGACAACATATATTATTAATTTTATATATATTAATACTATATGATGAATCCCCAAATAATACTAAACGATGGCCAAACAGCTGTTTGTAGATGCCCAACTAGTAGAGAGAGGACAAACCTAGGTTCAATGACCTCAATGATGAGTCCATCGGGCAGGGGAAGTGCTGCCGCCCTTGCTGCTGGGAAAAACATGCATTTGATGAGGCCAACTTCCATGGAAATGCTTACACTTGATTATGGAAGTTCTGTGGCACCCCGAGATATGATGAGACTGTCTTCAGGTAGGACAGCCCTAAGGAGACAAACTAGTGCTGGCCCAACTATAGATGAGAAAGACAAAATATTAGCATGGATACAAAGTAAATCAGCATACGGTAGTAAACATACTGTGGGTGGGGCTGCGGAGTTGGAACAACAAATGAAAACAGATTTTATGGAGTGGAGGGATAAATTTTGTAGTGGTGATGGTAAATTTATTTTGGAAAAAGAAAAACTTATAAAATTTACAGACGACAGAGACACTTTTGTTCTAACCCCCGCCGACAGAAGAATGTATTGTGAAATATTGAACGAACAACTAGACCCCGACAAACGAGAAACAGACGAGACAGAACACTCACAATCCCCTTTTATGTATTGTGGATTTCCACCATTTCCACCATTATTTCCAAAAGGGAAAACATCATCAGGAGAACAAAAAAGTGGTCAAAAAAGAAAACCAGCAGCAGAAGAGCAAGAGAAAAGATATGTTCTTATACGTGCAAGAGACGCATATAGAGAGTGGTGGATAGATAAATATACTACTATTAAACATAAGGGCGAGATAAACGAAAAAACAGAAATGCAAGATACATTGAAAGAATATTGGAGCTTGTTAGCACAACAACCTGTTGGAAAAAACACATTTGATGCTTTTTTTCTTTTTGAGAAAAAAATTGACGATGCGATCCAAGTATTAAAAGGGCAGCCCGCTGTAACCTTGAAAGACCTAGTAAAATTAGAACGAGAAACATCAGTAG
>MDSX01042785.1_pt1 | contig 21352 bp, 13 predicted proteins | sample 811141 | NCBI WGS metagenome assembly MDSX01 (sample SAMN05326642, study PRJNA326480) | marine metagenome | isolation source: seawater | place: Atlantic Ocean: South East | collected 2010 | reverse complement strand
GCCTCAGAGTTTGTTTGGAACGAACTCGGCGCCGCGACGTCATCACTTCGTCGAGGCGCTGAGCAGAGGCGCTAAGCATCGAGTCAAGAACCATGGCGGCCACCATCGTGAGCTCCGCCGCGGTCGCGCGTTTGAACGCGACCAAGCGCACGGGCGCGTCCGTGAGCAGCAGGGTCGTCGCGAGGTGCGAATCGTTGCAAATCCGTCGCACGTCGCTCGAAATCTTGTCGTCCCCTTCCCCCGCTCAGACCCGCGTCAATCGCGCCCCCGACTGACGTATCTTCCCCGTCTTTCCCTTCCGATCTCAGGGGCATGACCCTTCGCACCGAGCACGTGGCTCCCGCGCGCCTTTCCCGCCGCGCCCTCGTCACGCGCGCCGTCGCCACCCCCGCGCCGGTGACCGTCCCCGAGCCCGAGCAGAGAGAGGCCATCACCGCGCCGCGACCCGACGTCGCCATGCCGAACATGCAGGACCCGTGGAACGACCCCAAGTGGAAGGACACCAAGTGGACCGTGTACCGCGACGTCGCGTACGACCTCCAGCCCTTCTACGACAAGCACCCAGGCGGCGAGTGGCTCCTGAACCTCGCCATCGGACGCGACTGCACCGCGCTCATCGAATCGTACCACCTCAGGCCCGAGGTGTCCACCGCGAGGTTCCGCAAACTCCCGGTGCTCGAAGATTTCCCCGTCACCGCGGTTCCCACGGCGCCCAGGCCCAACGACTCGCCCCTGTACAACTCCATCCGTACCAGGGTGCGCAAGGAGCTGTTCCCGCGGGAGGGTAAGATGGAGCACAGGATGGGCGGCGACGCGGCGGCGGCGACCATCATGGGCACCGCCGTCGCGTGCTACGCGCTCTACGCCAACTTCACCGGACCACTCGCGGGCGCGATGCTCGGCTTGGCGGGCGCGTGGATCGGGTTGACTATTCAGCACTGCGGGAACCACGGCGCGATGAGCCCCAAGACGTGGGTGAACAACGCGCTTGGCATGACGGACGACCTCATCGGGGGGTCTTCGCTCATGTGGCGGTACCACCACCAGGTGAGCCACCACATCCACTGCAACGACAACGCGCTGGACCAGGACGTGTACACCGCCATGCCGCTCCTGCGGTTCGACGCCAGGCAGCCCAAGAAGTGGTTCCACAGGTTCCAGCACTACTACCTCTTCGCGGCGTTTCCGCTGATGCAGCTGGCGTTCCAGGTTGGCGACTTGAAGGGCCTGTTCACTCGGGACTGCGAGGGCGCCAAGCTCCACGGCGCCACCGCGCTCGAGCTCGCGACCGTCGTCGTCGGTAAGATCGCGCACTTCGGCTTACTCCTAGGCCCCCTCGCGTGGGGCGCGTCCGGCGCGGCGGTCGCGGCGGGCGTCGCGAGCTTCGTCGCGGTGCAGGGCATGGTGCTGGCGTGCACGTTCGCCGTGTCGCACAACGTCGCGGAGACCAAGGTGCCGGAGGACACCGGCGGCGAGGCGTGGGAGCGCGACTGGGGGATCCAGCAGCTCGTGACGTCCGCGGACTGGGGCGATAAAATCGGTAACTTCTTCACCGGCGGGCTCAACCTGCAGGTGGAGCACCACCTCTTCCCCGCCATCTGCTTCGTGCACTACCCGGCGATTCGCAAGATTGTCGCGGAGGAGGCTGAGAAAATCGGGGTGCCCTACGCTAGCTACAGGACTCTGCCGGGGATCTTCGTGGAGTTTCTCAAGTTTGTCAAGGACATGGGCACCGCGGATCAGATCGGGGACGTCGTCGAGGCGAAGCACAAGAACAAGTCCATGTGCCCCCTCGGATTCACCTAAGCTGCTGAGGGTGGCGAAGTCAGTTTCATTTTTGTTGGTTGTATAACGCACGCGAACTCTTTCAATAAGATGACCTAGTTCAATTTTACACGGAGAGTACACCGCACGTCTCACGGCAGCAGCACGTTCTTGTGCATCAGCTCCGCCTCCGCCTCCGGCCTGTCGATATCCACCGGCGGCTCCGTCGGGTACGGCTCCGGCGGCGGCTCACCCTCCGCGAAGGCGTCGTAAGCCCTGACGTCCTCGCCGCCGCCGCCGCCGCTCCTCCACCCCATGACCCCTTCCGACAGCACCAAACACCTGTGCAAACCCGCGTCACCCAACAGCTGCTTCGCGTAACTCGCGCGCTCCTGCCGGCGCGAGTGCACCACCACCACGTCGTCCGGACCGGGCTTACGAAAGTGATGCGCTCGAAGGAAGTCATCCGGCGACATGAGTAGCGCTCGCGGGAGTTGCTCCGCCGCGAGGTGCACGCTGCCCCTTATACTTCCGTACAGCGCCCGCTCATCGTGCCGCCGCGTGTCCACCAGCGTCACCAGCGGTGCGCCCTGCGACTGCCCGTACTCCATCAGTAGCAACAGCGCGTCGCGCGACAGGGTCTCGCCCGGGGGCACGAACGATAGCGCCGATGACGAAGACGGCGTTCTCGGCGACGACGACGCGAAGGGCGAATCCGCGCCGTTCCTCGGCGACCCGACGCGTCCCCTGGCACCCGACCCGTCGTGCCCGTTGACGTTGCTTTCACTGGTGACCAGTCCGTTGTGCAGGGAGGAGTGCGTGGGGCTGCTGGAGGAGGACGGCGGCGCGAGCGGCGCGGCGGCTGCGAGCCCGCCGTCGATGGCCATCACCCTCTGGTACCCGAGCGCCATTGCGATGGCCGCCGCCTGCGTGGCGGAGTTGCCGTGTGTGGAGATGAACACCATGGTGTCCCGCAGCGACGGTGGCTTGGCGTGCGGACCGTCCCGGGCTCGCAGCCTCCACTGCGTCGCCTTGTTACGCAGCACGTGCGCGAGCTCCTCGATGGGTATCCTCACCATCTCCAGGCGCTTGGAGATGCCGTCGTCTTCCGGGTGTGTGTCCGCCAGTTCCCTGGCGCTCCGAACGTCCACGAGCACGGGCCTGAGACACCGTGACTCCACAAGCATCCAGAACGCCGCGGGCGACAGCCGCGCGGGCGTCCGTCGGCTGTTGATCAGTCGCATGGAGGGGAGCCCGGTGTTCTCCCTGTACACGCGCGCCCGCGATTTCTGGTCCGCGAGCTTCGCCGCTCGGAGCACGCGGATGGACCACGCGATGAGCGACAGGCACACCGCGGTCGTCAGGGACCCGCCTATGTTGGTGATGTGCACCATGGCGGTATGCCGGGCGGTGGAACCCTTCCCTCCTCCTCGGTGGCGCCCGTCTCTCGCCTCACTCCACTGTCGTGATGGACGGGGAGTCTTGGGAGAAAAAAGCCAAATGAAAGTTGGATCTCCTTTCAAAAAGGGCCCAATTTGCGAACGTGGGCCCTAACGTGGGTAACCTACATACAAGTTCACCCGACTTTATCCAAACAGGTTGCCCACCTGGATGAGGGTAAAGGTCGGCGCGACCCTTGGCATTACCAGAAGCGTCGCGTCGCGGACCAAGTAATCCAACTTCGCGGGAGGCAGGCAGGAAAATGGCCGCCATGACCGCCGCGAGCGTGCCCATCGCCAGGGGCGCGGCGTTCGCCCGCGCCGGACAGGAGTCGCGCAACTCCAACGCCGCTGGCGTGATCAAGGCGCGCCGATCCCTCGGCGCGCCCACGCGCCAGCGCCTCGGCGCTCGTCCCTCCAGGTGAGTCCGAACCCACGAGAGTTTCGTTCGAACGGTGAAATCGCTCCGCTCGCGAATCGATCGCGTCACGGGTGCCCCGCCCCGCGCCTCGCCCCGCCTTCATTCCGCGCGCGCGAAAGCACATCCCTACGGAAAGTTTTGGGTTTTGTACGCCGCGCCAAATCGTACCCCCGACTGACCGTCATCCCACCCACCCGCCCACTCATCCCCATCCATCGCAGGGACGTTCGCACCGACGTCATCGACCCGGCGTCCATCATGGTCGGCGGCGCGATCGTCACCGCCGGCCGCGCCTGGCTCGAGGGCCAGGACGCTCGGGAGTCGGAGAATGCTCTGGAGCTCGCGCCCGTCGCCGTCGCTGACACCGGCGCCGACCTCGTGCAGGAAGTCGCCGTGGGCGACCTGCCCGAGATTGCCCACTCCTACGAGGGCGTCTTCTCCGCCGCGGGAACCGGCGCGCTCTCCGGCGTGGTCACCAGCAAGCTTAACGGCGGCTGGTGGGACGGAACCGTGGACGCCCCCAAGGCGGGCCCGGCGCTGGAGCTTCAGGCTATCAACGCCGAGGCCCGCGCTTCGCTGTGCGGCGTCGTCCTCAAGACCCTCCAGAGCGCGTTCAAGACGTACGCGCCCGCGGTCGGCCAGGAGGCTGAGCAGGCGCAGACCCTCTTCGCCGTGGTCGCCGAGAACGCGACCCGGGAGTGGCTGCTGGAGTCGCGCGCGGCGGCGGCCGCGGCGGCGGCGGCGGGCGGCCTCGAGGAGGACCTCGACGAGGAGGAGGACGCCATCGACGAGGAGATGGTGTCGCGCGCGGGTAACCTCGCGGCGCAGCTCGTCAACTACTACGAGGTTGAGCTCCCGGGCTCTAAATCTGCGCTCTACGTCAACCTTCTCACGCACATGGCCGGCTTGTCGCGATCCCAGGAGAGCGTTTTCGAGGTTGAGGACGGCGAGATGGCGGAGGCGGCGATCGAGCTCGCGGCGGTCGCGAAGGAGCGCCGGGACGAGGGCATGGGATTTTCCATGGCTGCCGTGTCCGTGTCCGTGCTCGAGGATGCCATGATGCGCGTCGCCGAGGCTGTGGCGAGCGCGTACCTCAGCCGCGTTCGCGAGGGTGCCTCCGCTCCGGCGGTGACGACGCCGGGCTCCCGCGTTCTCGCGGCGGCCAAGGGCAAGTCCCGCAAGGCTGTCCAGGCGGAGCGCGCGAAGAGGAGCGCGATGCTCGCCGCGGCCGCCTCCGCGTCCAAGGTTGTGCGCTACGCGACCTCGGTTCAGCCCAGGCTCAAGTCCACCCGCTCCATGGAGAAATTCCGCAACGAGGTGAAGCTGAACGACTGGGTGGAGAGGAACTACCGCGACGTGGTGGCCATGTACGAGGACTGGCACAGCCTCATGGGCCTCGACGCGTCGGGTGAGATCGTCACGAGGAGGATCAGCATCTGCAGGCACAGCGAGCTGGACCAGGTGAGGGGAGCGCGCATGCTCATGTCCATGTTCCTCGAGGTGGCCGACATCGTCGTCCCCATCGCCAAGTCGACGCTCAACAACGTCAAGAACTTCTCCTCTTGGCTCCTCGTGACCCTCATCGGTCGCTCTCTCGGCCTCGTGTACCGCGGCATCAAGGAGAGCATGAACGGGAACAACAACGGGAACAACAACAACAACGCCCCTCGCTTCGCTTAAGCACTGTAAATTGGGATCGGCCCAAGAATTCTTTACCCAGCGAGAGCCGCCGGTGACTTTATAACGAAGGCTTTTAATGATGCATACCTCATGTCCGTTAAACGTTCGTGCGTACGCGTCATATCTAGTAGTGTACCGTGAGGAGAGCGTCGCTCTCCGCGCTAATTAGTTTCCTCCTTCGGGTCCTTCACCCATCCGTTCTGCAGCAGCAGCTCAAACACCCTCACCGCCTTGATGGGCTCAACCTTGAACATGTGCCTCACCTCCGATCGCTTCAGCACCTGCCCGTTCGCACTCGCGCGCATGAGCGCCTCCTTGATGGCGAGGTAGTGCACCGGCAGCAGCCTGTTGTTCACGCACAGCTCCTTCTCCCGCTTGCTCAGCAACTCGACGCCGGGGAGGTGCGTCAAATCCAGCGGCAGCGGCGCCTTCTTCCTCGCGCCGCCGCCCAACGACGTGAGCGCGCCGCTCCCGCTTCTCTCCATCCCAGTCAGCTTCTGCAGCTCCTTGGGCGCGGCGTCGCCGACGGGCGCCTGCACGAACCCGTCGCGGCCGAGGTACCTGTTCGCCCTCCCTCCGCCACCTCTGCTAGGGTACTCCACGGCTTTGATCCTCGCAATCTCCATCATCCGGTGACGCTTCTCCGCGTCGTACACCTCCCCTTCGCTCAACGTGTGGATCCCGTTGCGCCTGTACTCCTTGAGCTCCGCGATGCGGTTCCGTATGCGGCTCTCCGCCATGAAACCCTCCAGCATGATCTCGTACTCGTCGGGGTCCAAAAATCGCGCAAAGACGCGCACCGCGCCCTGAATGTCCTTCTCCTGCGGCGTGCGTTTGCGCTCCAGCGCCTGCTGCCGCTTGATGTTCAGCAACCCTCGGTCGATGATGAACTCCTTGCGCCGGATTCGCTCCGCCAGCCTCTTGTTGTAAATCTCGAGCATGCGAATCTTGAGCTTTCGGTCGAGCTCGGTGTCCGTCTCGCGAAATTCCATCTCCGCCAGCGGCAGCTCCGCCTCGATGTCGTACTCCGGATCAAACTCGTTCCGTTTCACGTTGTATCCCGTCAGCTCCGGCATGTTACCCCAGTGCCGCTCGTCCCCGGGCCTGGCGAACGACGCGAGCGTGTCCGCCTTCTCGTTCGCCTCGTCGTCGGCGCCGTCTCCGTCTCCATCCGTCCGCCCCTTCTTCGCCTTGGGCTCCTCCTTGGGCTCCTCCTTGACGTACTTGGGCCCGAGGATCTTGGACATATCCGGCAGCGGAGTCGTGGGCGAGTTGACGTACTGGTTGAAGTAATGCTGGTGGCACTGGTGCTTGGTCTTGGTCCCCACGTGCTCGGCGACCTCGGTCCAGTTGCCGAGGCCGTAGATCTCGATCGCCTCGAGCAGCAAGAGCTCCTCGTCGGCGCCCCAGTCCATGGTGAAGAGCGGGAAGGAGAGGTCGTCGATGACGTGGTACGCGTGCGACGCCTCGTGCGGGTTGGGCTCCACCCCGACGGAGAAGCACTCGACGCAGAGCGTGCAGTCGGGGCACACCGCGCACTTGATCCGAACCACCGCGCTGATGTCCTTGCTGCAGTAGTGGCAGTGGAACATGGCGCGCTTGGGCTCGGACGGGTTCACCTTGGTGATGGCGTTCTCCGTCGCCACGCGCGTGCGCTTGGGCTTCAGGTGGAAGCCCCCCGCGCCGAAGCCCTGCGGCCCGGAACCGGGACCGCCCATCTTCTCGCTACTAACGGGTCCTCGTGTATCACGGCTGGCGATCTCCCAGTCTTTGTTTTTTAAACCGCCCCGAGACCCCGAACCCGGCCGACGGACGCCCGCGCCCGGTTCACCTCCGCGCGATGTTCGACGCGCGGTCGCCTGAACCTTCGACGCGGCGACGGTGACACTCGATCGGTGCCGCGCGCGTCCTCCTGTGCGACTGGCGGGCGCGAGGCGGACGGTTTGAAGGCCGCCAAATTAATCTAGGTTTGAACCTTGACTTGACTCTTCCACATGACAGGACTCCCGACGACCTGACTTGTTCTCCTCGCAGGTCATTGGGCCATTGGCGGGCGCGTCGAGATGGTGGGGTTCGACGACTCCGTGGTGGAGGAATTCGTGGCGCAGGGCCGCGACGCCCGCGGCGAACAGGCCGTGGAGCTCATCGCGCGCGCCACGAGCGCTCCCAAGCTCTACGTCTTCGGCGAGCTACTGGATCTGGACGGCGTCAAGGAGGTGCGCCTTCGTTGTTTGTTTTCTCCAATCGGTGGCCGCCCTCCGCCCAGATCCCGCGCTTTGACCCGCACGCGCTGACCGTATCGCCCCCTTCCGTTCGCGTTCCAGCTCGAGTCGACACCCGCGGCGCCGCACGTCGCGCTCCTGCGCGTGTTCGCCTACGGAACCCTGCCCGAGTATCGGCAGCACGCGTCCAAGCTCCCGCCGCTCTCCCCCGCGCAGCTGCTGAAGCTCCGGCAGCTCACCGTCGTTCAGATGGCGGACGCGTCGGTGTCGATGCCCTACGACGAGCTCATGGCCGCGCTGGAGATGTCGAGCGTGCGCGAGCTCGAGGACATGCTCATCAACGAGTGCATCGCGCCCGGGCTGGTGCGCGGCAAGCTGGACCAGCGGCGACGCGCGTTCGAGGTACACAGCTGTCTGGTGGGCCGAGACCTGAAACCCGGGCAGCTCGGGGCGATCATCGCCGGACTCGCCGCGTGGCACGACAACTCAAAGGACGTCCTCGCCAAGCTCGGGGACCAGATGACGTGGACCACGGAGGAGGCGGACCGGCGCAAGGAACACAGAAAGGAAGTGGACGACACCGTGAATGCGCTTCGAAAAGAGATGAAGGCGCCTTCGTCGTCCCAAGGCGCGGGGGCGGGCGCGGGCGGCGCGGAGGGCGGCGCCACCGGGGGTGAGGAAGGCGGCGACGGCGACGGCGACGCGGACGGGGAAGAGGGCGCCGAGGGGTTGGACCTGATGGACGAGGATACCCCGGGCACCGGCATCGGCTCCAAGCGCAGACGATGAGATTCGATTGGATTTTGTCGACTACTTGTAATCCTATCAACGCCGCAGACTACTACGCTATCACGTCCCACTCGCGTCAATCAGCCACTGGAGGTTCTTCGTGAAGTCCTGCGCGGACAGCTCGTGCATCGCGTACGCCACGTTCAGTATCTCCCGCACGTCGCTCTCGTCCGGCACAAAAGAGTCGCGATTTCGATCCACGCGCGTTCGCAACGTCTCCACCTGCTCGTCGCTGAAAGCTCGCGGATCCGTCGTCAGATGCCCGTCCGCGTCCAACACCCCGAGCTCGTCCCTGAGCGATACGTACAAACCCGCGCTCTCCGATGGACGTATCCGTCCGGAACTCTCCTGGGCGAAGAACGTGTCCGTGATCCGCCTCGGTGCGAGCACGTGCTCGACAACCTTCACCCCCGCGGCTTTCAACTCGGCGATCGACGCCTTCACGTACTCGGCGGTCCGCGCATCCTTTGGCATGTGACTCATCACCGTGGGTGGATACCCATCCAGGCCGCCGCCCGTGGGCCCCGCCATGATCTGAATGATCAATCCGTCGACGCGTTTCGGCAGTTGGACTCGCGGGAGGAGCCCCGCGAGGGATCCGCCGCTCGAGGCTCCAAAAACGTAGAGCGGCTGGCGCGTCATCCCGCGATTGGCCTCGTGATAGGTATCCAACGCCGAGGCCAATCGCGGGACGTCCTCTTGGCTCCAGCAGTGCCCCATGGATGATACCGCGAGGAGGGCGTATCCGGCGTCGAGAGCGGCGTTGGTGATCTGCAGCTCCTGCGCCAGCCCGCGACACTCGGAGCATTGGTCGGAGCTAAACCAGTCCCTCGCGTCGTGGGAGCACCCGTGCAACGCTAACACCGTGCCCTTCGCGTCGGGAGGTACGTCCCAGATCGCCTCGACACCGCCGTCGCCGATGATCTTCCTCGTCACCCCCGTCGATACGACGCCGACGCCTTCACCAGAGTGCACGCGTGACCGATCTCCGCCCACGTAGACCACGACAACTAACAACACGAGAAGCACCGCCGCGGCTCGAACTCCGCTCTTGGTTCGCGCGCTCGGGAACCCGTCCCGCGACGAAGCGGCCCCGGTGATGTCAGGTCCCCTCTCGGGCGACGCACACGCGCGTCTCATCGTCCTCGCACCCAGGAATGCGGTGCGAACGCCCCCGTCAAAATCTTACTCGGCCGCTAAATTTTCTTCCCGCCTTTCTGACGAGGATCGATGGGGGGCCGCCATTGCCCGGGGCGTCGCCGGTGGACCGTGACGTGGGGTTCACACCGACCGTGAATAGGGTGTGAGGTAGAATAGGATGGCTGATGAAGGTAACCCTAAACTCCCATTCTCCACATCCGCCGTCGTCGTCGCTAGATCCACCGCCCGCTTTCCATCGGCGCCTTTTTGACACTTTTTTGCCCTTTTCCGATCGCCTTCATCAGGAGTCCACGTCGGAACGCCCCCCTCGGCGAACGAAGTCGCCAGGCCCAAGGCGGGATGCTCGACCGAACTCTTGTGGGACAAGGTGCGCGCGGACCCGTCGGATTTCAACTCGTGGACCGCGCTCATCGGCGCCGCGGAACGAACCGAGGACGTGCGCAAGATACGCGCCGTCTACGACGCCTTCCTCGCCGAGTTCCCGCTCTGCTACGGCTACTGGAAGAAGTACGCCGACCACGAGGCCAGGCTCGCGGGAGTGGACGGCGTCTTGGCCATATACGAGCGCGCCACCGCCGCCTTCCCCTACAGCGTCGACCTGTGGACCCACAGGGCGTCGCACGCCATCTCGCTGCGACGTGACGCCGATGAAGTTCGCACCCTCTTTGAAAACGGACTCGCGTACGCGGGCACCGATTGGAACGCGCGCGCGCTGTGGGACCGGTACATCGACTTCGAGCAACACAGCGGGTGCGGGTCCCCGATGCACGTGTCGCGGCTGTACGCCAGGGTGCTGCAGGTGCCGCTGCGGGAGCTGGACCACTACTGGGCCGGGTTCCAGACGTTCATCGCCGATCGATCGCCGTCGGCCGTGATCCCCGCGGAGGAACTCACGGCGATCGAGGCGGCGGTGGGAACGTTCGGCGTGGCGTCGACGTCCAGTGGCGGGGGCGACGGCGCGGAGGAGGCGGCGGCCGCGGCGGCGCTGGCGGCGGCGACGACGGTGCCGGGGGGCGATCCGAGGCTATTAAAATTTAAGGAATCCCGCGGCGAGACGTACCGGTCGACGGCGTCGGTGCGGGCCACGCGCGAGCCCTTCGAGCGCAACGTCAAGCGGCCGTACTTTCACGTCAGGCCCTTGGACGATGCGCAGCTGGCGAACTGGGAGGTGTACTTGGACAACGAGGAAATCAGCGGCGATGTCGCGAGCGTGACTCGTCTGTACGAGCGGTGCCTGGTTGCGTGCGCGAGTTACCCGGAGTTTTGGCTCCGGTACGCCAGGTGGCAGGCGTCGGAGAAAGGCCAGGGTGTGGACGCCGCACGAGCCGCGCTGCAACGCGCGGCGCGTGTGTTTTGCAAGCGACACGTCGACACGCATCTCGCGCTGGCCCGGTTTGAAGAAAATCACGGCAAGACGGACGCGGCGCGGGCGTGCTACGCGACCGTCGCCGACGACGTGGCGCCGGGGCTCCTCCGATGCATCGTGCAACGCGCCAACTTCGAGCGTAGGTGCGGGAACACGGCCGCGGCGCGCGGCGTGTACGAGGCGGCCATGCAGACGGAGAAGAGCAGGGAGGGCGCGGGGAGCAAGATTTACGGCGTGTTGGCGTGCAAGTACGCCGAGATGCTTCACGAGGCGGGCGGCGACGTGGATGGCGCTCGCGCGGTGTACGAGCGCGGCGTGGACGCGAGCGACGGGGGTAACGCGGCGGTGTGGGAGGGCTGGATCAACTTCGAGCGGTCCGTGGGCGAACCATCGGTGGCGCTCGGCGAGGTGGCCAAAGTCGTCGAGCGGTGCTGCGACGGGCCCGACGCCGCGAAGAGACTCCCGGCGCACGAGCGCGAACGGTTCTCCTCCATGTACGTCGAGTACGCGGATCTTCTCGGGTCCTCGGAGGCACTCGCGGCCGCGGAGAGGGCGCACCTGGGCCGGTTCCCACGCGGTTCCCTCGCGGGGGGTGGCAGGAAGAGGTCGGCGGCAACGGCGGGTTTCGGCGTGGCGGACGTGGCGGCGAAGGCTGCGAAGGATTCGGCGGCGCACGCGGCGTACTATGCGCAGTACTGCGCCCAGTATCAGTAGGCGGGTGGTGGGGGACGGGGGGCTCACATCACCTAGCGGGCCACTCCTCCCGTGTATTTCCTTTTCAATAATACGAGTAATAACGCACGGCGCAGGGCGCACTCTATCGGATCAGACCTCGTCTCGAGAGAGCGCTTTCTGTTTCACTGTCGGTGGCGCCACCGCCGCCACAGTGTATCTAGCTTTCCGTGTTCATGGCTCCCACCGGCGTGACGGTGGTCACCGGCTTCTTGGGTGCCGGTAAGACCACGCTGGTGAACTACGTCCTGAACGCCGATCACGGGTACAGGGTCGCGGTCATCCTGAACGACTTTGGCGCCTCGCTCGGCGTTGAGAAAATGCTGGTGCAGGACAAGCCGGACGGCGACAACGCGGTGGAGGAGTGGGTGGAGCTCAACAACGGATGCGTCTGCTGCACCGTCAAGGGGTCGCTGGTGCAGACCATCGATAACCTGCTCGAGAAGCGCGCGGCGACCGGCCGCAAGTTCGACTTCATCCTGCTCGAGACCACCGGGCTCGCCGATCCCGGCCCGGTGGCGCAGGAACTCTGGGTGGACGACGAGATCCTGGAGGAGGACGGCGCCGTCCTCGACGCGGTCGTCACGCTCGTGGACGCATCCAACATCGAGCGACAGCTCGCCGAGAACAAAGAGGCGTCGCTGCAGATCGCGTACGCCGACACGGTGGTGCTCAACAAGTGCGACACGGTGTCGGAGAGGGATCTCGAACGCGTCGAGGCGCTCGTCGCCGGGATCAACGCCGAAGCTAAGGTCGTCCGGTCGACGCGAAGCGTCGTGGAGCTCGGCGTGATCCTTAACCAGGGCGCGGTATCCTCCGCGGGGCGCCGGACCGGCGTACGTCCCACGCTGACGAGCGAGTTGGCGACGGAGGCGCCGGCGCCGGGGTTCTGGGCCAAGGGCGTGGAGAAGTACGCCAAAACCCAGCCGCTCGGCGAGGTTCACGACCGAAGCATACGCACGGTTTGTCTGGTGGCGGAGGGGCGGGTGGACGTGAGGAAGGTCGAGGCGTGGCTCGAGGAGCTCCTGTGGGAGCAAGGGGGTCCGTCGGGGGCGCACGAGGGTGCCGACGGGGGCGGCGAGAACCGACTCGAGATTTTGCGCGCGAAGGGCGTGCTGTTCGCAGCGGAGGACGAGGGTACCGACGGGCGGCGCGTGCTGCAGGCGGTGCGGGAGGTGTACGAGATAACGGAAGGACCGCCGGGTCAGCCCGGGGAGCGGCCGCTGAACAAGGTGGTGCTCATAGGACGCGGGCTGATGCCGCGCGAGGAGGAGCTCCTCGGAGGGTTGAAGGGAACAGTCGCCTGAATACTCGCAACTCCGACGTCGATCATCACAATTTCTACTATAGCTCTACTAGTGGGATATTTGAATAATGCGCAGCCTCTGGTTCAGCCTTTAAAAGAGGTTGAACCACGTGGGGCCCATCAAAGGATGCTGCTGATGCTCGTGGTGACCGAAGAGGTACCCCAGCGTGCTCACCTGTTCGTCCTGAATCGCCCTCGCCTCGTAATCCTTGTCCAGCTCCTTCGAATTGAACGGCAGATTTTTCGGGCCGGTATCCGCCAGCATGTTTATCCCCGGGCATGCCGCGGTACCGGTCAACGTCCACTGCTGAAGCAGCTCGGAGACGATGAACCCGGAGAGCACCCAGAGCGCGGTGAAGAAGAACCCGGCGTCGATGATGCGTTTGCTCGACCCCGCGTTTTCTCGTTGAGTGTTGATGAGCAGGTGCAGCTGCACGAACGTCTCCACCGGGGTTGTGAGGAAATACGCAACCATGAGAAACAGCTTACCCCAGAGCGTCTGCCAGTGCCCGTCCGGATCCGGGAAGAACGCGGGAATGCAGAACATGAGGTTGAGGCAGATGCCGCAAAACCCGATTATTTTGACGACGTTCGGGTTTCCCCACATCTTTCCGTCGCTGCGCACCATCAGCGGCCCGATGACGCGAATCATCGACGAGAGCGACGTGCACATGCGTATGAATCCCTTGCTGATCGGGTCGTCCGTCTCGCACGATCCCGAGACGGCGGCGGCTGTGAACGGCAGGAGCGCCGGCAGCACCGTCCACGTCAGCACCGAGTTCGTCCCCGATATCGCCAACAAACTCCTCAGATGCGTACCCTCCCGTCCCAACACCCCGACGACGTTCGTGTACAGCCCGCGCAGCTTTTGCATGGGTTTCTGCTTCCGCGCGCTGCGTACCTCCTTCGCCAGCGTCGTCATCCCGTGCGGCCCTCGCGTCATGACCCCGCCCGCCGTCCACACCTGCTCGCCGCCGCTCCCTCCGCCAACCTCCGAACCGCCGCTCTCTATCTTCTGCAGGAGCGGCTTTCGCTCCGGGTGGTCCGTATCGTCGTCCGAAAGCACGCGCGGCGAGGCTGTCGACGAGAGGTCCTGCGGTGAGTCCACCTCGTCGGCGTCGCGCCTGTATCCCGTCTGCCAGCCCAGCGAACTCCACGCGGCGCCCGCCGTGCACGTCGCGTAGAAGAGGACGGTGAAGTACGTCGACACCGTGAAGTTCTCCACGCCGACGGTGGGCGATTGTAGCAGCGCCAGGGACCCGCACGCCATGCTCGTGAGCGTCTCGCCCATGTTCATGTACGCGATGAGCTCGAGGCGATAAAACGCGTTGAAGAAAGGGTAGATGATGAACCCCTGGATGTTGCCGATCGTGGCGCCCATGAACGAGCACGCCAACACCACGTACCTGCTCTCCTGCCAGAAGTTCATCAGGATGAACTGGACGCAGCAGCTCACAATCAGCACGGTCGATATGGTCCCCTCGAAGAAACCGAGCGTCCGCAAATCGTACTTTGACGGGTTGCAGTACAACCCGAGGAACGCCAGCACCAGCACCATCGACGCCGCGCACGACGACGCGAACACCAGGTCGCTCGCGAACTTCAGGTCATCGTACTTTTCGATGAACTTGTTCAGCTCCTGGAACACGCTGTCGATGCTGCTCCACCCCGTCCCGAAACCCATCGCCACGAACGTCAGGTACAGGCACACCGTGGCCAACACCGTCCGGCCGGGCAGCCTGCACGGCTCGTCGTCTGCCTCCACGTCGTAATAGTCATCCGGGTCGGCCGACGCACCTTTCCCCGCGGTACCCACGGCGCCGTAGCCGCCCTCTTTTCCTCCCATGGTCGCGCGTCGCCTCCGCCTTCGCGCCTCGACCGATGGCGACGGCAGCGTGGGGGGGTTACAGAAGTTGAACCGAAAAATCCGGGTTTGGCGAGCGGAGACACGAGAGTACACAAAAGCTGAAACGAAACCAGCTCAATTGGACTTTAACTCAAGAATCCCCATATAAAATCTATGGTTTAAATTTACCAGTTTGGATTTCTGTCGAGTTTATGGTTATAAATATCTTATTTCATTATTTCGTGGGTTCTACCTCGCCATTTGACATACGATTCACACGTAATTCATCATAAATAAGCGTCGCCCTGTTTAATGGCTCGCAGCGCCGAGACCAGCTTCGGCGCGAGCGTCGCGACGTTCGCACCCTCCGAATCCTCAACCCCCAGGTTCGCGCCCCGTCGGGCCAGCGCCAGCGCCGCCTCGTCCTGTCCCGCCTCGCACGCCACCAGCAGCGGCGTCTGCCCGACCGCGTTGACCGCCTCGACGTCGCACTTAACCGACGATCCGTCGGGCGACAAAACTCTTCCGTCCGTCAGCGCGACGATCACCTCCGCGCGTCCCTGCGACGCCGCGCGATGCAGCGGCGTGGACTTGGTCCTGTCTTTCACGTCCGGCTCGCACCCGGCGGCGACGAGCTTGCGGATGACGTCCATGCGGCCCTTGCTCGCGGCGTAATGGATGGGTCGCTGGCCGCCGGTGTTGGCCGCGTTGGGGTCGGCGCCCGCGGCGAGGAGCGAGGATACCACGCCGGTGTGACCGCAGCTCGACGCGGAGTGTAGCGGGGTCCAGTCCTCCTGTTGGATGCGAGTGGGGAAGGAGGGAGGAGGTCATTGGGACGTTCGGCGGCGGCGGCGGCGACGTTGGGAAAGTTTTGGTTATAGATCTCATGAGTCTCCCCAGTGCACCAGTGGCTAGGTGTCGTACCTCGTCGGCCTTGTTCACGGCGGCTCGGCCGGTGGGGTTCGCGAGGAACAGCTCGACGAGCTCGGTCCTGCCTGCGAATCGTGACGGGTGGGTGAGTCGGAAAACGCGTCGGGGTCGGCGGTTCGGGTTGGGCACCCCGACGACGGTTGGTTGGGAGGAGATCTGTGCGGGGCGCGTTGGTGCCGGGCGCGTACCGGCCGCTGCGGCGATGTGCAGCAGCGTCCGCCCGTCCTCGTCCTTCCTCTTGAGCTTGGTGTCGAGCTCATCGGAGGAAAACTCCGAGAAGTACGTCGTGTTGCCCTCCGCGGCCTTCTCCTCCGCCATCGTAATCTACGCGGTCGAGCTCCAAACGTTGTGAGTGCCAACCTGCCTACCGGTGGACGAGGAGGACTTGGTTCGGGCTCGATCCGGCTGACTGAATGCCAGTCACGCGACCGCGCATTTGATTTCTCAAAAAGCACCTTCACCGTGAAAAGATCACTGATTTCACCGCCACGCAAGCATAAAGCCCGAGTCGGATTGGGCGTACGAACCCTAAGTAGTCACGATCATTGGCCAAAGTCTTGGTTTATTGACCGTTCCTTGTGGGCCGTTGGGTTGTATATCGCCCCATGCGGTGCAAACGACACTTCACGCCGCGGTCGTCGTACCGCCGCACGCCCTCCGCGTTGCCCCAAGTGCGCACGTGAAACCTGTGAGAGGACCGCCGTACCTCACAGAAGCCATGAACGCCGGTGCCGGCGCCCTCGCGGCCCAACCCGGCGCGACCGCCTGGTGAGTCTCCGCCCGCGATGCTCGTTTCCTCAGTGTCGTTGGTTTTTTTAACCTTGATCGTTGGGGCCGACGACCGTCGCCTTGACCCCGATGGATGCTCCGTGTGCCCCGCATGCGCTGAAAATAAACAGATGACTGACCGTGACACCCCGTTTCCCACCGTCCCACCGCAGGTCGCGCCGGGTCGTCGACCCCGCGCTCCGCGACGCGTCGCGGAGGGGCGGGTCATCGAAGCCTGTCGTCGGTCCGTCCCGTTCCCGTCGAAACGCCGTCGCCGTCCGCGCGGCCATCCTCGGCGAGGTCACCGACATGATCGGCATCCCCCTCCCCGAGGGGAGGCAGCTCATCGCCACCGTCAAGACCAACCCCCAGGGCGTCCACACCATCAGCCTCCAGTGCGAGCCCAACGCGCCGCTCGGACTCCTCCTCCACTGGGGCGTGATTCGATCCGCGGTGTCCCAGGACTGGCAACTCCTCCCGCCCGAGCTCAACCCGCCGGGAACGGTCGTGTACAAGGAGAAGGCACTCCAGTCCCCGTTCCCAGCCTTCGGCGCCCTCCAGCTCGTACTCGACCCGGGCGTCGACGCCGTCGAGTTCTGCCTCAAGGTTGAAACCACCGGCGAGTGGATCAACGACGGCGGGCGGAACTTTCGCATCGAACTCGGAACCGGATCCGGAACCGGCGCATCACCCGCCGCCCCGCGCGCGCCCACGCAGTCGCAGTCGTTCGCACCCGCCATCGATCTCGACGTACGCGCGCCGCCCACGCCATCCTCCCCATCCGCCGCGCCGCCGCAGCACGCGGCGCCGCGGGGATCCTCCGCGGTGAACGACCTCGCCGCCGGTCTCGACGTCCTCTTCGGCGTCGCCGCGTACCTTCGATGGGAGCAGATGGGCAAGCCGGCCGTGGACGAGGACGAGAAGCACCGCATCTACTCCGACGCCGTCAACCACATCACCCAGCGGCTGAACTCGGGGGAGAGCGTCGAGGCGCTGGAGACTGAGTTTGGGGTGCCGCCCGGGTTGGTGAAGCAAACCGCCGCGCTCGCGGCTCCGCCCGCCGCCGCGCCCCAGCAGGCGAAGCCCACGCCGCCGCCCGGGTTCACCCCGCCGCCCCCGCCCAAGCCGGTGGCGGCGGTGGAAGCTACTCCCGCGCCCAAATACGAGCCGGTCGTCGGCGAGGCGACGCCGATGGACGTCGCCAACCTCTGCGAGGCTCGCGCGAACGGCGCGCAGCTCCTGTGGCGCCGCGAGCTCAACCTCGGGCAGGCGAACGCGGTCAAGCTGATGGTCATCGAGGGCAGGCGCACCGCGCAGGGTACGCTACAGATGATCGTGATGGGCCGAGCCGACCAGGAGCTCGTGCTGCACTGGGCCGGCCTGGACCAGCCCGCGGGGGAGTGGAAGAACCCCCCGCACGGGTGGAGCTCCTCGCCGGAGAACTCGTGGGGCACGGGCGGAGCGAGCTGGGAGACGGAGATGGAGGCGCTCACGACCGCCCGAGGATGGCACGCGGCCACCATCGAGGCGCCGTGCGACCGCGACGGTCTCGTCTTTGTCATCCGCACCGGCGACAGCGCTCACTGGATCAAGGATGACGGCCAGGACTTCATGTGCTTCGCCGACGAGGCGACGACGCTCACCGACGTCCGAGCCATCGTCAAGAAGCGCAAGGAGGAGGAGCGCGCGAGGCGTAAGCGAGAGAAGGAGGAGCAGAGGCGCCGCGAGCGCGAGGAGCAGAGGTCATCCCCGCAGAAGCTCAAGCGCGGCGGGCTCAGCACCACCACCATCAAGGAGCCCAAGATGCCGACGCGGCCCGAGGTCATCAAGCGCAAGGATTGGAACCACGACGAGATTAAGATGCACGCCGGCGCGCTCGGGCACGCGGGCGCCGCGGGGAACGTCGCGGGGGGATCCGTGGATAACATCTGCAACGCGGAGCCGGGTGCCACCAAGTCGCTCATGCACCGATACAACGCCGCGTCCGACCTGATCCCCCAATGCAAGGGTGAGGGCGAGGCGGGTCTGGTGGCGATGGCGGTTTGGTTCCGCTTCATGGCGCTCAGGCAGCTGGTGTGGAACAACGATTACAACATCAAGCCCAGGGAGATTTCCGCGGCGCAGCTCAAGTGCACGACGCAGCTCGCGGCTCTGCACAAGGACGACGCCGGGATGCGCGACGTCACCCGCTTCATCATGGCCACCATCGGCCGCGGCGGTGACGGCGACGTCGGTCAGCGCATTCGCGACGAGATTCTCGTGGTGCAGCGAAACAACGAATGCATGGGCGGCTTCATGGAGGAGTGGCACCAGAAGCTCCACAACAACACGTCCCCCGACGACGTGCCCATCTGCGAGGCGCTCATCAAGTTCATCGCCGCGGACTGCGACATCTCCGTCTACTGGGACCATCTCCACGCCAACAGCATCACCAAGGAGCGCATGGCTAGCTACGATCGCAAAATCTGCAGCGAGCCGTCTTTCAAGCCGAACCAGTACGAGGGTCTCACCCGCGACCTGAAGGAGTACCTCCGCACCCTCAAGGCTGTGCACTCCGGCGCGGATCTCGACTCCGCGGCGGAGAACGTCATGGGCTACCATCAGGATGCGTGCAAGGGTAAGGAGATCAACATGCCCGCCGTCTCTGAAGTTGCCACCGCTCAGATGCGAACGATCCTGCACAGCGCTCGCACCTTCCGCGACCTCGGCGAGCCCCTCCACTCCATGGAGGCCATGCTGGAGGCCAGGCGCGAGCTCTGGAACTGGACCAAGCCCGGCGGCGCCGACAACGCCCGCCTCAAGGATGTCCTCTACCTCGACCTCGCGCTCGAGTCGGCGGTGCGGCAGGTTGTGGAGGCGAACCTCTCCTCCATGGCGACCCGCGCCCCCGTGGACGTCCTCAAGATGACCGGCCTCACGCTCGAGAACCTCGCGCTGTCCTCCGGCGGTAACGACGAGCTCGTCATCTGCTTACAGCAGTGGCAGGGCGTCGTCAACAGCGCCATGAGCGGCGGGAACGACTGGGCGCTCCAGGCCAAGTCCGTCGTCGACCGCGTGAACAACGCGCTCGGTGAAGTCTCGCAGCGGTACATCAACGCGCTCCAGCCCACCGCGCACGCCATGGGCGGCAGGCTCGGCGTGGACGGCCACGTCCTCGACATATTCTCCGAGGAGGTTGTACGCGGCACCCCCGCGGCGCCCCTCTCCCAGATGCTTCGCGCGTTGGACCCGCGGCTGCGTGAGATGTCCAACATGGGCTCGTGGTCCATCATCTCCCCGGTGGAAGCCGCGGGCGTCATCGAGGTCATCGACGACCTCAAGGATGTCCAGAACAAGACGTACCAAATCCCCACCGTGCTCATATCCCGCAGAGTGGGCGGCGAGGAGGATATCCCACCCGGCGTGGTGGGTCTCATCACCCCAGACATGCCCGACGTCCTCGCGCACACCTCGGTTCGCGCCAGGAACGAACGCGTCCTCTTCGCCACCGTGTTCGACGCCGGTCGCATGGCCGAGCTGGAGGGTATGCACGGCCAGGCGGTGAACTGCGCGCCGGTGGGCGCCGACGACCTGCGGATCACACCCGTGGACCCGTCCTCGCTCGGCGCGGCGCCGGGCTCGGGTGCGGTGAATTTGTCCATGTCCGCGCCGCCCTCCGGCGTCAACATCGCCAAGCGCGAGTTCATGGGCCGATACGCGGTTCCCTCGCCCGAGTTTGACGGCTCGATCGTGGGTGGCAAGTCCCGGAACTTGCAGGAGCTCCGCGGGCGGTTGCCGGACTGGATCAACCTCCCCGCGCAGGTTGCCCTTCCGTTTTGCACCTTTGACGCGGTGCTCGCGCATCCCAACAACGGGCACGTCGGACAAAGTCTGCAGGGTTTGCGCCGGGAGTTGGAACACCTCGACTTTAGCGACCAGACGGCGTTCCAGGACCTGCTCGGGCGGATCCGGTCGTGTATCATGCAGATGGTGCCGACGCCCGAGCTCGTGGACGAGATGGCGAGGTCGTTCGCGGCGGAGCGGCTGCCGTGGCCTCAGGGGAACTTCGGCCCGGCTGGCGCGGGGGGCGACGGCGCCGCGGCGCAGGCTTGGGCGGCCATCACCGGCGTGTGGGCGTCCAAGTACAACGAGCGCGCGGTGCTGAGCTGCCGCAAGGCTGGTCTGAGCCACGAGAATGTCTCCATGGCGGTGCTGTGCCAGCCCGTGGTGCAGTCGCAGTACGCCTTTGTGCTGCACACCACCAACCCGCAGACTGGCAACCCCGACGAAATCTACGGAGAGATTGTCTGCGGCATGGGAGAGGCGCTCGTGGGCAACTTCCCGGGCCGCGCGCTGAGCTTCGTGGCGAGGAAGGATGACCTGACGAACGCCAAGGTGACCGGCTTCCCCTCCAAGGCGAACGGCTTGTTCACCGACGCTCCGACGCTCATCTTCCGATCGGACTCCAACGGCGAAGATCTCGAGGGTTTCGCGGGTGCCGGTCTCTACGACTCGATCCAGATGCACGAGGCGGAGCTTCGACCGGTGGACTACTCGAAGGATCCCATCGTGAGCGACGAGATGTTCCGCGCGCAGGCGCTCGCGGCCATCGCGCACGCCGCGTACGAGATTGAGCAGGCGCTCGGATCGCCGCAGGATATCGAGGGGTGCATCGCGGCGGACGGCGCTCTCTACGTGGTGCAGACGAGGCCGCAGGTTTAGAAAACGCATCCGCACACGGTAAGGCCCGGGGCTTAAGGTCCCCGCGGCATATTCGGTTAACTTAACTCAATTAAGGCGCAGCAGTTTGGGAGCTTTCCGCGAGGAACGCCAGTATTTTTATGTACCCATTTGTTTTTCAGACTACATCCACAGCGGCGTCGTCGGCTTGAACACCTCCGGCGCGAACGGCCAAGCCTTATCCACCACATCCGCGCTCTGCTTAATCT
>MDSX01089155.1_pt1 | contig 21363 bp, 20 predicted proteins | sample 811141 | NCBI WGS metagenome assembly MDSX01 (sample SAMN05326642, study PRJNA326480) | marine metagenome | isolation source: seawater | place: Atlantic Ocean: South East | collected 2010 | reverse complement strand
CCACTAATAACTGCGGGAAATTGACCATCATTTTCAAAAGTGACTTTGAGTCGGATCTTATTTTCAAGTTTTCTTAAGCGTTCATCACTAAAGTACATTCCGAACCAATTATGTTCCTCCGCATATTGGCTGATACCTGCTAAAGCATCCGTTTCATTTGCGCAATAAATAAAATGACCTCCTCCTTCATGAAATCTTGAAACGAATCTTTCATCTAAAGGCAATTGTTCTTGGGGAGCGAACTTCCCTTCTTCTATCTGTTCGGAGGTTTCGGAACTCTTGAGTGAAGAAACAAGTTTTGTGAAGAAACCTTTCTTAGCCATGGGTTTTAAGTGTTATCCAAAGGTAGCAAAGCAAACTTAAAACAACCAAGGTGATGGCCAAGTGGCTATTAACAAAAAACCACCGCAATAAGCGATGGTTTTTTTCTTAGTTATGAATTGTACCACTACACTTCTGGAACTTCTTTGCTCTCTACAGCTTCTTCGCTCGCCGTAGCTTCTTTCTTCGCTGCTGCTGCTTCGTTCACTGTAGTTTCTTCGATCTCTGCAGCTTCTTTGCCCTCTGTGGCTTCTTCAACCACTGCAGCTTCAATCTCTGTGGCTTCCTCTTTATCCCAAGGGCGTTTACCAAATATATCTTCTACGTTTTCTTTGAAGATTACTTCTTTCTCTAAGAGGATATTTGCTAATTGGTCCAGTTTATCTCTATTATCAGAAAGAACTTTTATGGCTCTATCGTACTCGGCTTCAATTAGTTTGCTAATCTCTTCATCAATGACCACAGCAGTTTCTTGCGAATATGGTTTATCCATCGCGTATTCATTTTGACCTTGACTGTCATAGTAGGTTACATTGCCTAACTTATCATTCAAACCATAAACAGTAACCATTGCTCGAGCTTGTTTGGTTACCTTTTCTAGGTCACTGAGTGCGCCTGTTGAAATTTTATCAAAGACCACTTTTTCAGCAGCACGACCTCCCATAGTAGCACACATTTCGTCTAGCATTTGCTCGGCAGTGGTAATTTGTCGTTCCTCTGGCAGATACCATGCGGCACCTAATGAGCGGCCTCGTGGAACAATCGTAACTTTTACCAATGGGGCGGCATGCTCAAGCAACCAGCTTACAGCGGCATGTCCTGCTTCGTGATATGCTATGACTTTTTTCTCTTCAGGAGAAATAATCTTAGTCTTCTTTTCTAATCCGCCCACAATTCTGTCTATGGCATCATTGAAATCCTGCTTACCTACAGATTTTTTATTTTTTCGGGCTGCTATAAGGGCTGCTTCATTACAAACATTAGCAATATCTGCACCAGAAAACCCGGGTGTTTGTTTTGATAGTAAACCTACATCAACAGACTTGTTGGTTTTAATTTCTTTCAGATGGACACCAAAGATTGCTTCGCGCTCCGTTAATTCAGGAAGATCCACATAAATAATTCTATCAAATCTACCTGCACGCATTAAAGCTCTGTCAAGGATGTCTGCGCGATTGGTTGCCGCCATAATAATGACGTGCTCATTCGTTCCGAATCCATCCATTTCAGTAAGCAATTGATTCAATGTGTTTTCACGTTCGTCATTACCTCCAGTGAAGTTATTTTTACCTCTAGCACGTCCAATTGCATCAATCTCATCAATAAAGATTATGCATGGTGATTTTTCCTTTGCTTGTTTGAAAAGGTCACGAACTCGTGACGCACCTACACCCACAAACATCTCAACAAAATCAGAACCTGAAAGTGAGAAAAAGGGAACTTTCGCTTCACCTGCAACCGCTTTTGCAAGCAGCGTTTTACCCGTTCCCGGTGGACCTGAAAGCATTACACCCTTCGGTATTCTCCCTCCTAATTCGGTGTATTTCTTTGGGTTTTTTAAGAAGTCAACAATTTCTAATACTTCTTCCTTGGCCCCGGTCATGCCAGCAACTTCATCAAAGGTTGTTTTAACTTCCGTGTCCTTATCAAAAACTTTGGCGCGTGACTTACCAATATTGAATATCTGAGAACCGCCTCCGCCAGGTGCACCGCCTCCGCCAGACATGCGTCTCATGATAAACAGCCAAATCCCTATCATTAAAACTAGGGGAAGTACCCAAGATATGATATCACCTAAAAAATTCTCACGAGTTTCATAGTTAACTGCAATGGGTTCTTCTTTAGAGCGATCTTCATAATAGTCTTTGAGTCTATCTTCAAAAGCAGAAGCAGGCATTTCAAACACGTAATGAGGACCTGGATTGATTTTGTCACTTAGATTACTGTTGCGAACTTCTTCATATCGTTCGCTATCAGCCAAGCTCTCCTCTAAAATATATACCTGAATAGTTTTTTCATTGACAATGTTTACGCGTTCAACATCTCCTAGCTCAAGACTTTGTTCAAAGTCTCTGAAACTGGAATTCTTCGCGCGAAAACTCATTGCACTAAAAATTTGCATCCCTATGAAGAGCGCAAAAACTATCGCATAAATCCAGTAGAAATTGAATTTAGTTTTCTTAGGTCCTCCTGGTTTATTGCCTTTATTGTTGCTGGCAAACTGTTTTTTTAGTTTGTCTATTTGATTTTCATTTCCTTTTTCAGACATAAGACTGCTATAGGTTTTCTAATGTTTTTGACGGGGCGTCTCCCCATAAACTTTCAAGGTCATAAAATTCTCTTGTACCCGATTGGAAGATGTGAACGACAACATTCACGTAGTCCATAAGTACCCATTCTGCATTTTCCTTTCCTTCAACATGCCAAGGTCTATCACCAAGATTTTCACGTACGCTTTTGTGCACACTTTCAGAAAGTGCGTTTACCTGAGTGTTTGAACTTCCTTCGGAAATAATGAAGTAATCCGTAACAGCATTTTCTATTTCCCTTAGATCAAGTATGGTGATGTTCTCACCCTTGACATCTTGCAGTCCTTCAACAACGAAATTTTGAAGTAGTTCGGAGGAAGCTTGAGGTTGTTGTTGCATTAAAGTTTTTTTATCACTGAAAAATACCAAAACATGTGCCATATTCGTAATGTCCAAGGCAATTAGGCATTATGTCACAAAGGTACTTTATTATCCGCCATAACAGTCTCAATTCTACTCAGACTGAATTGAAAAATATTTTGTCCCGTGATGCATCCGTCCCAAGTTTAACGGCAGTTATGGCTAAAACACAACAAAATGGTCGTGGAAGAGGTGTGTCAGTTTGGCATGATAGCCCAGGCCATTCTACGCTATTATCCGTTTATGTAGTTTGGCCAGACAAATTGAGTGAGAGTTTTTTGGTGAATAAGTGGATTTGTCATGTGCTGGCGACTATCCTCCCCAAAAAGGTAAAATATAAGTGGCCCAACGATCTCATGGTTGGGGCAAAAAAACTAGGGGGATTACTCATTGAGAATAGATGGGAAGGGAGTCGTATAACTTCGTCAATAATTGGTCTTGGGTTGAACGTGAAAAAGTCGCAACAGCAACTTAATCGTGCTATTTCTTTGGAAGAAATAGGAGTTGACATTTCTCTGGAAGAATGCGCTAATTCAATTTTGCAGGCAATTTCAGTTGGTATTCATAGGATATCTAATCCTACCAATCTCAGTAGTCGATATAACGATTTACTTTGGGGAAAAGAATCTTATCGCACGTATTCTACATCTTCAGGGGATCTCATTAAGGCGCAAGTTATTGGCGTTGATAAGGAGGGAAAGCTCATGTTGAAAACCGCTGATAAGGCTATTCACGTATTTAATCTTGATGATATTCGCTGGTTGGATTCAGAATCCTAGACCAATCACTTTCCCCACGCTGAAGGATTAGTTCGCCATTCGCTCAATAGGCTCCTATCTTGTTCTGAAATAGATCCGCTTTGAACCGTCTGTTCTAATAAATGATGATAATCACTGAGCGTATGAAGCGGTATTTTTGCTTCTTCAAAGTTCTGAATAGCTATTGGAAAATCATAAGTGAAGATGGCCATCATACCTAAAACTTCTGCACCAGCTTCCTTCAATGCGTTTACTGCCTTTAGGGAAGAGCCTCCTGTAGAAATTAAGTCTTCAATCACGACGACATTGGAACCGGGTTCAAAAGACCCCTCAACTTGATTTTGACGTCCGTGACCTTTTGCCTTATCTCTAACATAAATAAAAGGTACTCCCATATAGTCGGCGACTAAAGCACCCATGGCTATGGCACCGGTTGCTACTCCTGCTATGTAGTTAGGCCTTCCATATGTTCCTTCAATCTGCTGTGAAAACTGAATTTTCAAGTACGTTCTTATCTCTGGGTGACTAAGCGTTAATCGATTATCACAATAAATAGGACTTTTCCATCCACTTGCCCAAGTAAAAGGATTTTCAGGTTGTAATTTTATCGCCTTAATTTGTAAAAGACTTTCAGCGGTCTTTAAGGCTGCTTTTTTGTTCTGTACCATGCTACAAAATTACACTAAAGTTTTCATAAAAGCTTCTGCATTAACTCCTGTTCCTGGCAGTGAAGCACCTGAAATTATAAACAAATTGGTTACTAAAAAGAAGGTTAAATCTTTTTTGAAAGACCTTCATTCCGGAAGACTGGTGATCAATTTGGAAATTGGTTCTAATCATCCTTTTTGGACCCTTTTTTTAAGTATTCATAGGCATATCATTGCTGCAGGTGGGTGGGTACATAATGAAAAAGGAAAACTCTTAATCATTGAACGAAACGGCAAATTAGATATGCCTAAGGGAAAGCTTGAATTTCATGAATCGATTGAAATTTGTGCTATTCGTGAAGTTGAGGAAGAATGCAAGGTGAGTCGACTTCGGATTACAGGGCCTTCAACAAAAACGGTACATTGTTACTCTATCAAAGGTGGCTTTGCGTTAAAAAGTACATTTTGGTTTCCCATGTATACTGATTTTGATAAAAAATTAAAGCCTCAAAAAGAAGAAGGTATATCCGATGTCTATTGGGCTTCACCAAAAAAGTTGCGAAAGAAGATGGCTAAGTTGCCTTCTTATAATAGCCTTGAATCCGTTTTTGAACAGTTTATTAAAGAGGCCTAGGGTTGGACAGATTCGGGAACAAAACTCTTAAAGTCACCCCCGTGAATGTATACGTCTCTCACGATGCTGGAACTGATGTAAGCATATCGCGCACTTGTGAGTAAAAAAACTGTTTCAAGCTGAGGTACCATTTCTCTGTTTGCCTGTGCGATGGCTTTTTCAAATTCAAAATCTGCCGGATTTCGCAATCCACGTAATAGGAAATTAACGCCTTGTTTTTGGGCAAAGTCTACCGTCAAACCTTCGTAAGTTATGACTGTAACCTTGGGTTGGTGAGAGAATGTTTTTTCTATCCAATCAACCCTTTGCTCAAGTGTGAATAAGTATTTTTTTTCTGAGTTCTTCCCAACGGCAATCTGAATTTCGTCGAATAATGGAAGAGCTCTTTCAATAATATCTAGGTGGCCTAAGGTGATTGGATCAAATGAACCTGGAAATAATGCTATTCGTTTACTCATGTGGATAAAGTTAAGTAATGTGTTCTTCCGCCAGAGTGGAAAGAACATGGCTAAGTTTCCAACCTCTATGCTTTATTTGTTGTGGGATTATTGACGCATCACTTAATCCCGGAATACTATTTACTTCAATTAAAAAAGGTTCTTGAGTTTGGTCAATGATAAAGTCCATACGTACAATACCATTTAATTGGAGCAAGTCATAGACCCGGATAGATACTTCCTCTATTTTTTGTGATAGCTCGGAATCTATTCTAGCAGGCGTGATTTCTTGACTTTTACCGTTGTATTTGGCCTCATAATCAAAGAAGGTACTGTTGGTTGGTACAATCTCAGTTATGGCAATGGCCTGAGTCTTTAATGAGGGCAGCACTGAGGAGTGTTCAAAATCAAAACTTGATTGTAATACGCCACAACCCACTTCAATTCCACTTATGCCTTCTTCAACAATTACTTCGGTGCCTTCTTTCTGAGCTATGTGAAAGGCTTCTGTAAATTCATCAATAGTTTCTATTCTACTTACACCAAAACTAGAGCCTGATCTATTGGGCTTTATAAATAGTGGAAAATTCCAATTCTCAAAAATGACTGGAGAAGGTTCGCTAAAAAAGCTTAAACTCTCGGGTACGTTAACACCATAATGTTTTAGTAGCGTATTGCATTGGAACTTAGAAAATGTTAAAGAGCTTTGGAAGGTATCGCAAGTGCTATGCGGTATTCCCATTACCTTCAACATTCCAGAGATATGACCGTCTTCTCCCGGTGCTCCATGAATCGCGTTGAATACATAGGTTAGGCCCAAATCTGAAATCTTAACTAGCTGGCCGTTTACTTTAAATCCTTCACGGTCTAATTCCACAAAAAGAACTGTATAACCACTCTCTTCAAAAGCTTCAAGAGCGGTCTTCCCGGAGGCCAAACTGATATCTCGTTCAGAAGAATATCCTCCAGCTAATACGCCAATAACCTTTTGTTCGTTTTCCATTATTGTAAATGTAGTGCAAACCCTCATGTATAGAGGACACTATTGAAGTATCTTTACACTATGAAACAATGGCTTAGATTTCTGTTTTCCATCACCTTTGTAAAAACGGCATTAGCTTCTGTTGCTATTTTGGCTGTATGTGTTTCGGTTAGCTTATGGTGGCTTAATAAGACCACTTTGCATGGAACTATAGTTGAAGTTCCTAACTTAAAACTAATGCAACTTGATGAGGCAATTGTTCAATTAGATTCCTTAGGTCTAGCGTATGAAGTTATTGATAGCACTCATTATGTATCTCAAGTCCCAGAAGGTTCAATTATAGAATCGTTTCCAAAAGAATACTCAACTGTAAAATTGGGTCGCAAAATTTTACTGTCAACAAATCCTTCCCAACTTCCCAAGTATCCCTTACCCAATTACAAAGATCAATTAATGAGCTATGTAACTGCAAAGTTTAAAACCAAGGGATTTTTGATAGATACCATCATTGCCGTACCTGATTTAAGTCATGACCTTGTTTTAAAAGTTATAGATGAAAATGATAGTTTAGCTGAAGAACAGAAATTGTACAAAACCGGAAGTAGATTTACACTTTATGTGAGTGGTGGATTAGATGGTGGTAATGTCTTTTTGCCTAACCTAGTGGGTATGACATTTAGTGAGTCGCTGGAAGCATTAAATTCTTTAAGTCTCAATGCTGGTGGTATTATTTGCGAAGGAACGTTGGAGGATACCTTAGAAGCTTTCGTATTAAAAACATTCCCTGAATTTGAAATAGACAGGGAGGTCAAAGCTGGTAGTGTGGTGGACCTTTGGTTGGTGCCTGACTCTACATTCTTAATAATAGATTGATAATTGATTCCTTAATGCAGATTTCGAAGCTTCGCACGTTTTTTATTCTATTGATTTGTTCTTTTTCGTCAATAGGTCAAGTGCTTGAATTTAGTTCGATGCTTAAAAGTGCGCCGACTCCTGCTTTGATTGTAGAAGGTTCTGATACTATTAGTCCGCCGTTTACAGATGATTTCTCCTACGCCTCCAATAAACCTTCTTCTGCTTTGTGGCAGGATGATAAGGTTTGGATTAATGATGTAATGGCTGCGTTTCAGAAATCAATAGGTGTGGCCACTTTTGACGGGTTCAACGAATATGGTTTTGCATACAAGGAAAATGCCTTAGGTTCCGATAGTATTGCGGATGTACTGACTTCCAACTTTCTCAACTTACTCGGTCTTACAGATGTATATCTTTCGTTTCAAATCCAGGAGGGCGGACGCGGAGAATTACCATCAAACGCAGACAGTATTGTGGTTGAATTTTGGTCCCCAATTACTTCGGATTGGATGCAAGTGTGGGGACTAAAAGGAACAGAATCTGCTAGTGCTTTTAAATCGGTAATTATACCTGTTCAAGGATTAAATTATCTCAATAACGGATTTCGATTCAGGTTTGCAGCCTACGGAGCAAGAGCTGGCGCTTATGATATTTGGAATCTTGATTATGTTCAATTGGATAAGGATCGTAACCCTTCTGATACTATTATAACCGAACCTAGTATGGCACGCGCGCACCCACTGATCATGGGCTCAGGAATCTATACTAGTTGGCCGTGGTGGGTAAGCAATGCAAGTAATGTATCCAACCGACCTTCATCCTTAGAATTCACTTATCGTAGAAATGGATTTATACCTCCAGGGGGGTGGAGTTTGAATCTGGGTCAATTCCGTTGGGAAGAGAACGGCGCACTTATTCAACAAGTAACCACCGTACCAGTCATTACCAATGTGCAGCATAATCAAGATCAAACTTTCATCATTAACGTGCCAGTTGGCGCGCTTAATAATTTAACTGGCCCTACTACTGTAGATACAAAGGTGTGGTTTGACGGCACTGCTGCTGGCACTCGCTCCAATGATACGGTGCACGGAGCCTTGACCTTAGACAATTATTTAGCCATGGACGACGGAAGTGCAGAAAGAGCATATGCCGTACAAAATGTTCTTGGTGGCCGAGTTGCTCAAAAATTTAAGGTAGTTGGTTTGGGTTCTAACGATAGTCTCAAGGGAGTGCGTTTCAATTTTGTAGATGCTGGACTAGACTATAAAAGCACCTTTCGGATAGCCATATGGGCACCATCAGATAGTTTAAATGTACCCGGGAGTCTCCTCTATATATCGGACTCACTCTATAAACCAAATAAAGGCTATTATAAAGGCGATTGGATACCTTACGAATTGGACTCTTCAATCAGTTTGAAATCGTATTCAGACGTATGGATAGGATATGTATGTACGTCATCAGACCCCATGTATTTGGGTTTAGATGTGACACGCGATCTACCGGGAAGTTTACCAAGGTTCTACGGTGATGGCTTTAATTGGTACGAAAGTTTAGAGGCTGGAGTAATCATGATGCGTCCGTATTTCAATTATTCACCTGCAGATATGTCATTGATGGACTTGTCTTCTGGATTCAATGTATTTCCAAACCCATCTTATGGTTCATTAAGAATAACGGGACCTCTCGCCGAGTATACCATTATGGATTTAGCTGGAGATGTAATACGTAATGGAATCATTGAAAAACGTACTACATTAGAATTGCATGGCCTAAGAGCTGGTATGTACATCATTGTTTTAAAGACTCAAAAAGAGACTTCCGTGTTCAAATGGATGAAGCTTTAAAAAATAGTACAATGAGCGAGCAAGAAGAACAAGACGAATTGTATGTACATCACCGTTTCGTAGCAGATTCAGGACAAGGAGCACTTAGGGTAGATAAATTCCTATCCAATTTTTTGCAAGACACCAGCCGTACGCGCATTCAAAAAGCTGCAGATGCAGGCGCAATTCATGTTAACAATAAAGCTGTAAAGAGTAATTTCAAGGTAAAACCGGGTGACACCGTTGAGGTCGTACTGAATGAACCACCAAGGGATTCTACGATAATTCCACAGGAACTAGACTTGAATATTCTTTACAGGGACGAACATGTAATAGTCATAAACAAGCCCACGGGCCTAGTATGTCATCCGGGTCACGGCAATTTTGAGGGCACCCTCGTTCATGGATTGGCTTATTTATCTGAAAATTTACCTATTGGTAAGCAAGGTGAAGAGCGTCCTGGGTTAGTGCATAGGTTGGATAAAAACACCTCTGGCGTAATGGTAGCAGCAGCCTCAGAGATAGGTATGGCGCATTTGGCAAAGCAATTTTTTGACCGAACAACCTCTAGAGAATACGTAGCATTGGTTTGGGGAAATGTTAAAGAAGAAGAGGGAACCATTGAAGGTCACATAGGAAGAAGCCTCAAGGATAGATTACAAATGGCGGTTTTCCCTGATGGCTCTGAGGGTAAACATGCCATTACTCATTTCAAAGTATTACAAAGATTTGGTTACGTAACATTGATTAGTTGCAAATTAGAGACTGGCCGTACTCATCAAATAAGGGCCCATTTACGTTACATAGGACATCCACTTTTTAATGATGAACGCTACGGTGGGGATAAAATTTTAAAGGGTACCGCCTTTTCAAAGTACAAGCAGTTCATTACCAACTGCTTTAAAGCCTGCCCAAGACATGCTTTGCATGCTAAGAAGTTAGGTTTTGTGCATCCTGCCTCAGGTGAACACATGGAATTTGAAACTGTTATACCAGAAGATATGGCGTCAGTAATTCGTAAGTTTGAGAATTACACGACCACAAGTAATTGGCAAAAAGACAGTGAAGAATAGGTTATTCATATACGTTATTATCACTTTGACGATTCAAAGTTGTGAGCTGTTTAGGCCTCAACACGAAACAACTCCATATACACTTCAGTATCCAGCGCATTTCCCCACCCCGACTATTCCACTTGATAATGAAATGACTTTTGAAGGGGTTAGATTGGGCAGACATCTTTTTTTTGACGAGCGTCTTTCTGGAGATAATTCTCAAAGTTGTAATAGTTGTCATTTGCAAGAGAATAATTTTGCTGAGCCGTTCAGTTTTAGCACTGGAATTGATGGCGTTGGGGGCGATGTAAATGCAATGATTCTTTCAAATATTGCTTGGCAGCGGTTCTTCTTTTGGAACGGCCGAGTAGAGTCTTTGGAGGAGCAGGTTAAAGATCCCATCCTCAATCCAATAGAGATGCACACAAATTTTGCTGATGTGATTGAGAAGCTAGAGCAAGATCCTAAATATCTTGAACTTTTTGAACGGGCCAATGGCTCTGAAGAAATTACCGAGGATAAAATAGCTCATGCACTGGCCCAATACGTTAGAACCTTGGTTAGCGGAAATTCAAAGTTTGATCAGTATGTAGTGGGTAGCTATATTTTTTCTCCGAGTGAACAGGTAGGATTTGATATTTTTAATAATGAGCAGGGTGATTGCTTTCATTGTCATGGCGCAGCCACTTCTGGATATCAAATGGGTGCTTTCGGTTTTTTACAATTCTCCAATAATGGTCTAGACAGCATTCATCAGGTTGGCGAAGGAAGAGAAGGGGTATCAGGAATACCGGCAGATAGGGGTAAGTTTAAGATACCATCATTACGCAATGTTGAATACTCTTTCCCTTATATGCATGACGGTCGTTTTCAGACCTTAGCCCAGGTAGTAGAGTTTTATAATACCGGTGGCCACCCTTCTCCCACTATTGATCCTAATATGAAAGCTGCAGGTGTTGGAAGGAACTGGTCGGTAACAGAAAAGCAAGGATTGATTGACTTTATGAAGACTTTCAGTGATATCAGCTTTTTGGAAGATACTGCTTTTACTTCTCCTTGGTGATGCAAGAACTTTATCGGTTTGACACCTTCCTTGAGATGTTGGATCCTTTGAAAGGAAGCTATCGTTGTGTGGTATTTGATAAAAAAGTAGTGGATGCCTTCCCTAAAAAGTCCCGGACAAGAATTATACTAGACATTGATTGCGGAGCATTACTCATCCAAGCTGGAATCCAGAGTTTTGGCGGAGGAAAATATTTCTCCATGATTGGTAAGAATAAGTTGAATGGACTTACTTATGAAATGGGTCAAGCTATTGCTGTTGTCGTTTATCTAGACCCCAATCCATTAGGGGTAGAAATTCCAGAAGTTGTGGAAGCTTTGTTAAGTCAAGAGGATGTTATACAACGTGTTTGGAATCAACTCTTAGATGGGAGAAAGAGAACTATCTGCCACAAAATACATCGCATTAAGAGTATTGATAGGCAGGTAGATACATGTGTGGCTTTCTTTGAAGAAGAGCGTCAAAAATTAGTAGATAAAGGGAAGTGGTAAAATTTTGGCACGGCCTTTGGAATAAGTTATATGAGGTTCCGTACCTTCCTAACTCCAATAAAAACCCATTGTTATGAAAACAAGAATATTATTAATGGCCTTTGTTGCAGCAGGTATTATGTTGCCAAGTTGTGGTCCTAAGACCAAAGCTCCAAAGGGAGAAATTGAATTGGTTTTACCCTGTTCTGAATTTAAAAGTGATCGGAGAACGTTTCGCGTTTATAGCTATGGCGAAAGCGCAGATGCTATGGTTGCCAAAAAGAAGGCAAGAAGTAATGCTATGTCTGAATTAGCAGGAATGATAAGCACTACAATGAAAGTTGTAGGTGACAACTATGTAAAAAGCATAGAGGTTAATAATGTTGAGGAAGTTTTGGAACGTTTTGAAGAGAACGGCAGAACAGTCATTAACCAAGAATTGAGCGGTGCCGTAACTGTATGTGATCGTCTGATGGAAGTTGCGAAGACAGATAAGTTTAAATATTACATAGCTCTTGAATTGGACGGCGATAAGATTGTGAAGAATTACTACAAGTCGCTCTCAAAGAATGATAAAATCATGGTTGATTACAATTACGAAAAATTCAAGGAAACCTTTGAAAAAGAAATGGAGAATCAGCGATAAGCACGATTAATCCTAGCGGAAATATGATCCCAGGTATAATTTTCAAATTGTACTTGGGATTTTTTTTGTTCAGTCAATCCTGCTTCAATGGCAGCAACAAAATCCTTTTCATTTTCTATAGGAATTAAGTTTGCCACTGACGCCAATGATTCGCTCATATCCGCAGAATCGTTTGCTACCACAGATAAGCCTCTGGCTGCAGCTTCCCACCCCACTAATGAGTATGTTTCAAAAAGAGAGGGTATCACCAAACAACAATGTTGATCCATTAATTTCAAAACCTCATCCTCATCTTGATGTGCTAAAAATGTAACTGTTGGTCCTGCGATAGAGTTACAATAGTGCGCATAACGCTTTTGATTTTTATTTGCAGCGCCCACTACTGTTAATGGCCAGTTATGCTTATTGGCCCAGTTTATAACTGTGTGTTGGTTTTTTAAGAATTCCAATCTTCCAACCATCAATAGACCAGATCTCTCTTTTTTGTTGATTGGTGTATTTATAAAAAGACTAGAAACACCTAGCGGTATGACCTGGTGCTTTTCTAGAAGAGACTTTCCTTGAGGTTTGCTCCATTGATGAATCCGCTTAAATTCACTCATTGTAGAAGTAAATACTACATCGGATAAACTAAGTAAACGCAGCATACTTCTCCTCTGACCTTGGAGTAAAAAAGAAATACTTGGAATAGTATCGCTATTGTTCAGCCCTCTCAATATTGTTTTTAGCCATTCTATTCCATGCGCTCCCAAAATTTTAGTAAGGGTAGGATATCGATTCATATCCGCAGATGAGTAATCCACAAATAGCGTACTGAGTGCTTTTTTACCCTTGAAATTTTTGAAATACGGCAGTAAATCGGCCGGGCGCCCTAAATTAAAACCATGAATTAATTCTACGTCTTCTGGCAATTTTTGACCTGCTAAAACAATGGCTATTTCATGACCTATTTTTTTAAGCCCATCAGCCGTAGAGTTAACTTGAATAGTATCTCCTCCTGGTTGGGTATAGAGCGTTGATCTAGATATTAGGGCAATTTTCATTTATGCCTTCATGTTGAATTCTTCAAGCAGATCCCATAATTCTTCAACATCTATCTTGTCTGAAAATGTTAATGGCTTATTGGGTAAAGTAGTATCTACTTTCCAATTCCCCTTGCCCAGTAACTGATTCATATCCTCTTGAATTTTGGCTACACAACTTCCGCAATTTACTTTCGTATCAATGGTCATAATGTTAACGGCTTTAAATGCATTCGTAGACTGTTAAGTACTACGCCAATACTGCTGATGCTCATTGCAATACTAGCTATCATGGGTGTTAATTTGATTCCAAAGGTAGGGTAGAGTATACCTGCGGCAATTGGAATAGCAATCACATTATAACCGAAAGCCCAAATAAGGTTACCCCGCAATGTACTAATGAATTGCCGTGCTAGTCTCAAATATAGTTTTAGACCTAAGACACCTTGATGCATAATAACTATATCCGCATTCTGTTGAGCGGCATCAGCGGCCGATACAAAACTAAGACCAACATCAGCCCTGCTAAGTGCAGCGGTATCATTGATTCCATCACCAACCATAAGCACCCCTCCTTGATTTTTGTAGTGCTTCACCTTTTCTTCCTTGTCAAGGGGAAGCATTTCACTAAAAAACTTATCTACACCTAATCGATTGCTAAGTTTCTTTACCACTTGCTCTTTGTCGCCAGAAATAATGACGTTTATAAAACCTAAGCGTTTGGTGTGTTCGATTATTTCAATCGCTCCAACAGCCAACGAATCTTCAAATAAAATAGTAATGAGTTGATTTTTTGCATTGAACAGAATGGAAGTTGTTTTACCCGTTTGAACGGTTTTTCCGGTGATTTCATTGTACCATTTTGGCGAACCTAAATAGTATGTTTCACCATCAATATTACCTTGGACCCCTTTTCCTGCAATTGCTCTGAATTTCCGCACTTTTACCAGCCCACCTTGAAACCCAAAATACTGTTGCATTCCTTTATTTAGAGGGTGAGACCCATATTTATTCAGAGAAATAAGTGTGTTTTTATACGCCTGGATATCTCCTGATATCTCCACCACAGATGGTTCTCCGTTAGTTAAGGTTCCAGTTTTATCCCAAAGAACATGTGTAATCTGTTTAGCTTTTTCAAGGGAAGTAGCATTCTTTACAAGTACGCCACTCTTGGCTGCCCTACCCGTTGCAGCAACTACGGCTAAAGGCGTTGCTAGTCCCAGTGCACAGGGACAAGCAATGACTAGGACATTAATTGCAAAAATGAACCATAAAGGCTCTCCTATATAAAACCAGATGAGCGCCGTGAATAAGCTCAAAACTAAAATAAACGGTACGAATATTTTAGATATCCGGTCAGTGAGCTGTTCAGAGTTTGTTTCTTGCTCTTGAGTTTTGAGTACTGCCTCTATTATGCCTCCAAGAGCGGATGATTTTCCTGTACTAACCACCTTGATGGTAAGGCCTCCCTCTCCGTTTACCGTACCCGCCCATACTTGAGATCCTTTTTCCTTTGTTACAGCGTTGGGTTCTCCGGTAAATGAACGTTCATCAACAAATGACAACCCTTCTGTAACAATTCCGTCAACTGGTATGAGCTCTCCAGGTTTAACTAAAACTAACTCATCAACCTCCAGTTCTGAAACACGCGCAGATAGGGTAGTTCCGTTTATGATTTTGATTGCATTTTGAGGCTGTAAATCCAGAAGACTTTCCACTGCTTTTACGTTTTGTAATTTCCCTCTTTGTTCTAAATATTTCCCGATCAGAATAAAAGCAATAAGTAGTCCTGCACTTTCAAAATAAATATCATGCTTTCCGGTAATGCTATTATACATAGAATATAGATAAGCCGTAATACTTCCAAAACTGATAAGAGTGTCCATATTTACGGCGCCGAATGATAATAGGCTGAATGCTTTACCGTGAATCTTTCGTCCAAAAAAGCCACTCAAAATGAGTGCAAGAATTGCTTGTGTCCACAGAAAAGAATCTTCTATGTTATGCTGCATTCCAAGGTAGAGGAGAGGAACGGCAAAAAGTGGCACCAGAAGAAGTTCATAGAGCTGTTTTTTAAGGTCAATTTTTTCGCGACTGAGTCGTTTGTCAAGACTTTCTTTTTCAGGTTCTAAGCTATACCCTGCTTGTGCTAAACTCTTTTGTAATTCTTCAAGGTTAAAGGTTTCTTCTACAATGCGAGCTTTAAAAGATTGACTAGCGTACCTAACTTTTACTTCATGAATGCCGGGACTTCCTTGAGCAATTGACGCAGCGCTTTGCGCACATCCCGCGCAAGTCATACCTCGTAGACTCCAATTCACCGTCAATTTTGCCATAATTCAAAGGTACTAAATGTTTGTCCTGCGTATCTTCGTATAAATAATTTCTGTTCGAATGAATCCACTGATAGAGTTCCCAAAAACCCCGTTTGAGAGTTTAGATTTTAATAAGATTAAACCAGAGCATTTTATGCCGTCTGTCTTGCATTGGATGGATGTTAGCAGAAAGAGAATTGACGTAATTTCCACCAATAGTGAATTGCCGTCGTTTAAAAACACGTTGATAGAATTGGAATTTTCAACGGAAGAGTTGAACATTGTGAGCGGCTGTTTCTTCAATTTAAACAGCGCAGAAACGAATGACGATATTCAAAAGATTGCGCGTGAGTTAAGCCCAAAGTTATCCCTGTTTCATAATGAAATACTTTTAAATCAGAAGCTATTTGAACGGATCAAAGAAGTTTGGAATAAAAGGAATGATCTTGAGCTAAGTTCGGAGGAGCATAGGTTGTTGAAAGAATCATACGAGGGATTTGTTCGCAATGGCGCGCTGCTTCAAGGCGAGCAAAGAGAGCAATTGAAAGTTTATAGTGAAAAGTTGAGTAAACTATCTCTTTCCTTTGGCGAGAATGTGCTTAAAGAAACTCAGGACTTTGAGTACCATGCCGCAAATACAGAACAACTAGAGGGACTGTCAGCGGCTACAGTCGAAGCGGCTAAATCTTTAGCCCAGGAGAGAAATAAAGAAGGCTTTGTCTTTGGTTTGGACATGCCCACTTACATGAGTATCATGAAGTATTCGAACTCGTCTAAATTTCGCGAACATTTTTATCGTGCTTACAGTACTAGGGCAGCAAAAGACAATGAATTTAATAATGAAGAGAATATCAAGGGATTGGTCAATACACGCCATTCTAAAGCTCAGCTTTTAGGGTTTAACTCACACGCAGAGTTGACCTTACATAAGAGAATGGCCAAGACTCCTCATACGGTGCTGTCCTTTTTAAATGATCTCAAAGAATTGGCAAAACCTGCAGCGCAAAAAGACTTAAAGGAGGTTCAAACTTTTGCAGCGGAACATGGTCATCAAGGTGATGTGATGGCATGGGATTTTAGCTATTGGTCGGAGAAGTTGAAGAAAGCAAAACTTGAATTAGATGATACGTTGTTGAAGCCTTATTTCATGATAGAAAATGTTCTCTCAGGGGTTTTTGAGATAAGTCGCAAACTGTATGGCTTGAGCTTTAAAAAGAATGTTGAGATTGCCGTTTATCACTCAGATGTGGATGTTTATGAGGTGTATGATTCGAATGGTGATTTTTTAAGTTTATTATATACCGACTTTTTCCCAAGAGAGGGTAAAAGGGCAGGAGCTTGGATGACAAGTTACCGCAGTATGAGCGCAAAGGAAACCAAGGTAATTAGGCCCCACGTAAGTATAGTTTGTAATTTTACGAAACCTACTGTTGACAAACCTTCTCTTTTAACCTTTAACGAAGTAACTACCTTATTCCATGAATTTGGACATGCGCTTCATGGCATGATGGCTCGTGGAACTTACCCCTCTTTAACAGGAACTAATGTGTATTGGGATTTTGTTGAACTGCCTTCTCAAATATTAGAAAATTGGTGTTATGAACCCAAAGCTCTTGAGCTATTTGCTAAGCATTATGAAACGGGAGAAGTTTTACCAAAGGAATATATTGATAGAATTGTTGAAAGTCAGCAATTTATGGAGGGATACATGACGCTTCGTCAATTGAACTTTGGTTATTTAGACATGGCTTACCACAACCTGAATAGTCCATTGGAAAGCTCAATAGCTGAATTCGAAAAATATGCTACCTCCGATACACAATTGTTTGAACCACTAGAGGGCTCCATTTCATCAACAGCGTTCAGTCATATTTTTCAAGGCGGGTATAGCGCGGGGTATTACAGTTATAAATGGGCTGAAGTCTTAGATGCCGATGCATTCGAGCTTTTCAAAGAGAAAGGGATTTTTAATAAGGAGGTTGCTTCACGTTTTGCAGAGATTTTGTCCCGAGGAGGAACAGAGGCCCCAGATCAGTTGTACAAGAAATTCAGGAATCGAAATCCAAGTGTAGAAGCATTATTAAAGCGCGCTGGAATTGCGAGTTAGTGCATTCTCAGTGTTTTATGACGAAACCGCCTGTAAAGTGCTATTGACGCTACTGTTAAACCAACAGTAAGTCCTATCCAGACGCCAACAGGACCTTTTTCTAACGTTACGCCTAGATAGTAGCACAGCGGTAAAGCGATTACCCAATAGGCCACAAAGCATATAATCGTTGGGATATTCACATCTTTAATCCCTCTGAGCGCACCTAAGGCTGTTGCTTGTATACCATCTGGGAGTTGAAAGATGCCTGCGGCAACCATTAATACGGCGGTATATTGGAGTACTTCTGGGTCCATGCTATATAATTCGGGCAGGAAATTGCGCAGTACAATGAGTAAAGTCATTGTAATGAGCATGAAAAAGAAAGTCAAATGAAAAAGGCTTTGCCCTGCCAATCTCAGCAAAGGAAAGTCTTTACGACCTAATTGATTTCCTATTCGAATTGCGGCGGCAGCTCCTAATCCACTAACCATCATATAACTTACAGAAGCAATATTTAATGCTATTTGATGTGCAGCTTGTTGAACCGGTCCTATCATCCCTACTATTACTCCGCTCATTCCGAAAGCGCCTGCTTCAAAAACGTATTGTAAACCACTTGGAACGCCAATATTTAGTATCTCTCTTATTGTGGAACCGTTAACTTTTGAATTGCGCCAATGCGACCAGTATAAGGCAAATTTCCGTTGCTTTCTTATGCACAGAGCCAAGCCGCCTAGCATGATAAATCGAGTAATTAATGTACTCACGGCAGCACCAATTAATCCAAGTTCTGGGAATGGACCCCAACCAGTGATTAATGGATAATTTAAGATTATATTGAAAAGATTTGCTGCCAGACTCACACGCATGGCTGTTTTGGTATCGCTTAATCCTTCGGCAAATTGTTTAAATGCGAAAAAACTCATCATAGGTAGAATTGAGAATCCTACGATATAGACATAGGGTAGGGCCTCTTGAACCACCCGTTCATCTTGGCCAAGTAAGTGAGCCCCTTCGGCAAAAATCATGACCAACCCAAAAATCACCAAGCCCATAATGCTGTTCAGCAGCAGGCCATTCTTGAAATATTTAGTAGCTGCAGCGGGATCGTCCTCTCCATCAGCTCCTGCTACAAGAGGTGTCAAACCGTAGGCAACACCAATAGCAAATACAATGGGTATGATAAGTATAGATGCGGCAAAACTAATAGCGGCAAGTGGGATGGTACCCAAAAATTTACCTACCATTATTGAATCAGCTACGCTTACTAAAATTTGACCTAGTTGACCAATTACAACTGGATACGCTAGATTAAGACTGATTTTGTATTGTTCACTGTATGTGTTCCAGCGAAAAAACATCAGAGATTATAACGGTCTACTTCACGTTGGTAAAAGTTTTCAGCCTCTGTAATGAGACTCTCTAAGGTCTTAGTGAGATCGCCTTCGCTCTCATCACTAATATCGTCGAGCCATTTTACTTCGTCATTCTCTAGGTTAAGAATAAATGCGGGGAATTCAGCATGTACTATGAAGATAGTTTCAGGACTATCTGTATTATCGGCGATTAAGAATTTGGGAAAACTCATGTGTTTATGATTTTGCGCAAAAGTACGCTTATTTCCTTGCGAACTTGTTCACGCAAGACTTACTTATTGGGTTTCCGCTTAAAATATGCAAGCGCTCCATTACATTTCTAAATTCGCGAATGTTTCCAGTCCAATCGTATTCTTGTAATACCATGATTGCCTCTTGATCAATTCCCTTTGGATGCACTTTATATTCAGTCGCAATAGAATTCAAGAAGTGATCTGCTAGCAATGGAACATCACTTCTGCGTTCATTTAAACTAGGGACTTCCATAATAATTACTCCAAGTCGGTGGTAGAGATCTTCTCTAAATTTACCTTCTTGAATCATTTTATGTAAATTTTTGTTCGTTGCGGCTAGAACACGAACATCAACTTTAATACTCTTATCACCTCCAACAGGAGTGATTTTATGTTCTTGCAAAGCGCGGAGTACTTTTGCCTGGGCTCCTAGGCTCATATCGCCTATTTCATCTAGAAATAAGGTTCCTCCATGAGCTAGCTCAAATTTTCCTTTGCGGTCTTTCTGCGCTCCAGTAAATGCTCCTTTTTTGTGACCAAAAAGTTCGCTTTCAATTAATTCTGCTGGTATTGCCGCACAATTAACTTCAATTATTGGATTCTTACTTCGCTCGCTTTGCTCGTGAATTTGGTGTGCAACTAGTTCTTTACCGGAGCCATTTGGTCCAGTAATAAGCACGCGCGCTTCAGAAGGAGCTACCTTGGCAATGATCTCTCTGAGCTCTTTCATGCCTTGACTTTCCCCAATCATCTTATACTTTTTGTTCACGCGCTTTTTAAGCGTTTTTACTTCAGTTACCAGTTCTTTTTGAGTTAAGGCATTCCGTACTGTACTGAGTAATCTATTAAGGTCTGGTGGCTTTGGGAGGTAGTCGTATGCACCTTTTTTAAGACAATCAACCGCCGTATTGATATCTCCATGACCAGAAATCATGATTACAGGTACGTCTGGGTTAATCCCCATCATATGCTCAAGGACTTCAACGCCATCTTGATGGGGCATTTTTATGTCACAGAAAACAAGATCCCAATTTCCTTCACCAAATATCTCGACACCTATTTTGCCATCTTCTGCCTCATGGATATCGTTATTAGAATCTTCTTCAAGTAAAATCTTTTTGAGGACTCTACGAATGGCAACTTCGTCTTCTATTAGTAGTATTTTACTCATAATATTGATTATACAGCACCGCTTTCTTCATCAGTGTTAGGATGAATCTCTCCTGCTCCAACTATTCCGTCACCAAATTGAGTGATTCTGTCGGGTCCTCGCCAAACTGTTCGCTGAGGAAATGGAATAATAATTTTATTCGCTCGAAATTGTTGATCAATTTCAAATCGTAAATCGCTTTTAATTTTTTCTACAAAAAACAAATCGCGTGTATAGAAATTAAGCTCAAATACTAAGGCACTATCGCCAAAATCTTTAAGTAATACAAGTGGTTTCTCCTTATGGTCCCCTTGGGGATGTTCAAGTGCAATGTTATATAGGATATCCGAAACTTGTGCTGTATCACTTCCGAATGCTACACTAACATACACTGCAAAACGAGTTGTCTCCTCGCTATGCGTTAGATTAATGACTGTTTCATTCGTTAATTTTGAATTAGGTACAATGATTAAAATATCATCTCTTGTTCTAACGGTTGTGGTTCTCAGACCTACAGCTTCTACCTTCCCAATTTGATTTTCTAATTGAATAATATCCCCTACACTCAATGTGCGCTCCATGAGTATGATAACTCCTGCGCTCAAGTCTTTGAATGCATCCTGAAGCCCAAGACCTAAGCCCACAAATAGCGCAGTAGATGCTGCTAACAGCGCTGTTACTTTTACGCCAATAGTTTCAAGTGCGATAACAATTACAACAGTGTAAATAATGTACTTAGAAATCTGAAGAATAGTATAGCGTCTACCTTCGTCGTATTGCTCGCCAGCTTTACTGCGTAAGAAAATTCTTCT